>Ga0316604_10000574_pt1 | contig 42261 bp, 44 predicted proteins | sample OWC_soil_day20_C_FD_207650 | JGI IMG/M metagenome (GOLD analysis project Ga0316604, IMG submission 207650) | Wetland soil microbial communities from Old Woman Creek delta, Ohio, United States - OWC_soil_day20_CT | ecosystem: Environmental > Terrestrial > Soil > Wetlands | place: USA: Ohio...
TGTCCGGTATTGCCACCTGCCGCACCTCAGCCTGCATGGCCAGCAGCTCATCCAGCGTAATTGAGGCGCCGGCGCCATTTTTAGCCCCGGACTGCTTGTCCTTCAGGACCGCCAGACGCTTTGTGCGGTCGGAGATGTTCTCAGTTATCACCTTCAGCTCCAGCCGATCATACAGGGCCTCCAGTATTTTTTCGGCAGGGTCGCTGAAATTGGGGATTTCATTTGAGGCGGCGAAGAAGGAGATGGTGGGAATGGGATATGTACGGCCCTCGTTGGTGTATTTGCGTTCATTGAGCGCCGTGAGCAGTGAATTCAATACCCCGTCGTTGCACTTAAACGCTTCATCCAAAAAGACAATATCCGCCTCTGGAATTTTGCCGGAGGTAAGGACTTTCGGCTCATTTCCGTGAAGAAGGGCAAGCACACTGCGGTAACGCTCAACCTTCGTCGCGCAGCCGGCGGCGCCGTAAATCTGATCCATATCGTCCGGCTTTTCCGCGATTTGCCGCTGCGCTTCTGTAAGATCGGCAAGCAGCTTCTGATAGGTGGGATCACTGTCCAGCACATCCTGCGACACACTGCCGGGAATCAGGCTCTTCAGGTCGATGCGTCCGAAAAGCTGCTCCTCATCTGCTTGTTTCGAGAGCAGACGCTCAAACTGCCGAGCCCCGGTAATACGCTCGCGGAACAGGTTGATGGCATAACTCTTGGCCTGCCCGGGGTCACCTAAGATAAACAGGTTTTTTTCGGGTCAGCAGGGCTATGGAAATGAGTTCCACAAGTTCTTCGCGCTCTGCCACCACCGCGTTTACGTCGTCCATAACGGCAAGCATTTTGTCTCTGAGCGTCATACTGTGGCTCCTCCCTCGGTCGCGTGGTAAACCGGTGCCGGAGTGATCGTATAAATGATCTCGGGATCATCGCACCATCGGTCCTCCATCTCGTATGTGAAGCTCATGTATTCGGCGGTGACTGTGGTGAACGTAAGCATCAGCCCAGTACGTTTTTCCGCATCCGCAAGCATCAGCCGCAAGAGCAGGCCCAAATTAGCGGATATGCCCAATATGTCGGCGACAGCATCACTATCGCTGAATACGCACAGTACGTACTGCTGTTGGCAAGACTCCGGCAGTTCCGCGGTAACGGGCTCCAACATGTCGGGAGCCATCACGACTGAATCAAGCGGAATGCCGTCGAGGGCTTTTTGCACACCGTATAATTTGGGGAACCTGTCCTCAAGCGTTTCGCTATCGCTCTCGGGGACTTCAAAAGCGCAATAAATCTCAGGTGTTTCGTTGTCTGTTTCTCTGTCCGCTCCGTCACGGATATCCGTGACGGAGCCGAATAATCGGGCGTAAACACTGTTGCCATTGGCCCATACTTCACCGCCTATGGTGAATTTCTTTCCGCCGAAGGAGAATGTCTCTCCCGGTTTTACTATCATGTTGATACCTCCAAATACTTCATTCGTCCTCTGAACCAATTCAAGCGGTTTTTTCTTTATTGAGCACACGTTGTATCAGCTCGGGGGCGGCCGCCTTACCCAGTTCAACCGCGCTCTCGAACTGCTTGTCCGAATGACGGTTGGCCTGCAGAAGCAGCTGGGATACTCCTGTAAACAGGGCAACAGAAGTCATGCCGTTTTTGTGCGTGACGGGCCTGACACTGACGTAATATCCGCGCGGTGTGGTACCGCCGGAGAAATAGTTCGTGCCGCCCTTGTCGTAGTAGACCTCCACCTCCAAATGGGTCCCATTTCTCAGCCCTTCGTACGGGGTGCTTACAAGTACCGTTCTTTTCATTTGAATGGCCTCCTGTTATAAGTCACCCCGATTTGCGGGGTGGAGCTGATTCCAATTCCGTAGTAGATGTGCTTCATATTCCGTTTTGCTAATCTCCTGCAGCTTTTCTTCAAAAAACATAAACTCGGGATAAATGCAAAAGCCGCTGCGCTCCGCCCCGATAGTCGGAACACCCATGCCGTTCTTAATAAGCCACTGTATATCTCCACGCCATTGTTGTTGGTGTCAATCAGTGCGAAATCCGGGCCAAACCGGGGTGTGACGTTGATGGTTAGCATATGCCAATCTTCCCAAATGCCATCAATGAAGGCCTCCATATCGATACCAAGATTGCCGTTGTCCAGATAGCTGCAAATGTGAAGACGAATGGGGTATTTGCAGCTTAAATGCTCCAAAATCAAAGGTTCCATAATTCCTCCTAGTCTTTAATTTGTATGGGCAAAGCCCTACGCCATAAGTAGCCGCCTGCCGTCTTACAGCGACCGAGGCAGCATTGGTTGATTGCCGTCCGCTTGATCCCCGTGTCGCGTTCCGCAGCCGCGATAAACGGATATTCGGCGACAAACACCTCATCATTTGTGTACTGCCGCACTGTGACACTGTTTCCAGGCTGTTTGCTGTGGTTCCGGAAACCCTTCAGACTGTTTTTATATGCTATACGGACCTCTTGAAGGGAAACACCGCCGGCATATCTCCACAAGTAGTCGCCTGCCCAAGGGCGTTTCCCTCGGCAACAGGCGCAGACACCCTTGATGCCGGTGACCAACTCCGCTTCACGGATAGAACGGAACCGGGCAAGTATACGCCCATCGGTATCCATCTGTTCCACGGGGATTCCATAGGAGGCCAGAGGCTTACTCACTATAGTTGGCCTCATGTCACGCTGCCACGAGCTGCGAGTACAGCGGGCTCTCTTCCCGGATGGCGTTGATAGAGACGATGCTGCCGCGGAAATCTTCAGGAGCGCCGGTGATTCCGTAGAGGCGGCGTACACTCTTGCAGCTGAGCAGTTCATACTTGAGCTGGGCGAAAACGTGCTGCCGTAATTCACCCTTGTCGGGATCGTAGCCGGCCACGGCCTTGATAAGCCGCACGGCAAGCTGCTGATAGACGTCGTCTCGATCCAGGTGTGCCGCAATGATTAAGGTGCGATTACTGCGCATCACACGGTCGATGCACCAGAGATGTTCCTCCACGATCTGGTTGCGCTGGGCGATGGAATAATTGTTTTTCATAATAATGAACCGTCCTTTCCGTCAATTCTGTTCTGTGTTTTGGGGGCCCAGAAGCGGCAATGCCCCTGTCCCCAGTCTTCCAATAACATTTTGTTTGTGTAGCTGGAGTCGTTGTACTTCGCGTTTGAGCAGCGCTGCACGGGTACAAATCCATGCTCCGCATACGCGTTTTTCTCTTGTCCCACATAGGAATACCTGCAGGTATCGCAGTGCTTTTGAACGTCACTCAATCGGCGCTCTTCCTTTCTTCTTTCGTTTGGATTCCGATTCCGGCGGCGAAAAATACGGTTCATACCGATAGCCGCCGTCGCAGCGATAAAAGTAAACCGGCAGCAGGCCGTCGTCGATCTCAATAACACCATGTCGGGGGACTTCAACACCCAACAGTCGTGGTCCTGCGTCATAGGAGCATTCCTCCCAAAATGCTTTTGCCGACAGTTCGGTTGTTGTCTCCGCGACAATTGCGTATCGCCGAGCTTCCGGAGGAAGCTCCCTGCCGAATGACATGCACAGATTTTCGAACAGCAGCCAGTCATTATCGCTTTTGAAACCCCAGACCCGTACCTTGTGCGGATAAATCCGTTTCGGGCACCAATCCGGCGCCTTCGTGGTGGTATCGCGCCGCTTAAACAGGCGGGCCCGTTTACCGCCGATGCAATAGCGTTCAGGCGCGTGCAGCATGACGCCATACTTTTTTTGAGTCAGCCCGGAATGGCGATAGTTAAATTCACAAGAGGAGCACCCCGGCACCCTGATCTTCACTTCAGCCATCGCCGTCCTCCTCATCCATCAGCAGGGAGGTCACGATTTCAATGCGGACAAAGCGTGCCGCGGCGTAGCCGACCAGATAGGCATACCAGACGGTGTCGCTTTGCTCCTCCGTATCGTAGCGTGACGTGTCCAGCGTCTCTATTTCCTCTGCGACCAGGCGCAAAAGCTCCGCACGTGCCCTTGAAGGTGAAAAATAACTGCCCGCCGGGGTGGGGTCTTGAAAGTACCCCTGGTCGGCGTCGGCGCCGGTGGTAACGATGGTGAAGATTTCTTTTGGTTCCCGCATGCTACGCCGCCTTTCTGATTCTTTTGTTTTCAAACCGCCGGCAAAGGTCGATCACCCGCTGGCAATCGTCCATCTCAAAGCTGCCGATATGCGTCTGATTTTCCGACAGACGCATCTGCTTTGCCAGCCAGAGGTATGCTTGTGTTCGGCTTAGGTTCTTACGCCGCCAAAAGGCATCGAATATGTCATGGGTTTCTCTGCGTTTGAGCCGAAGAACTTCGTTGGCCACGTTGCCCAAAGGGCGGGTGGTCCCCTTGTGGCATCCCACACGGGCGTTGCACGTCCGGCACAGATAAATCTTTTCCCCTTCCAGGCCCAGCCGCACAACAGCGTCTCCATAGATCTCGCTTGATTCTGTCAGTTCAATCCTTCCGCCGCAGTAGCGGCAGATTGTCGGAATGTTCATTCCTGTGCCTCCTTACGCCGCTTTGGGCTCGGTGGGAGCCTTGGCGTGCTTTCTTACAGTGCTGGGCGCCCTCTGAGCCACGCTCAGGCAGGACACCTGTTCCGCGCTCAGCAGCAATACACCGTTTTTCCCGACTTTCAGCTGCATGGTGCCGCCCATGGCCCGCAGGCACTCCTTGAGTTTATGCACAGCGTAGTAGTAGGTTCCGTCTGGCGTTCCGGCCAGAGGGATTACGCCCAGTTTGCTGTTCGCCGTCCCGGTTTCACCGCTGCAGGACAGCTCAATCGCATCCTTTTCAAAACGAAGGGAGACCGTGCTTCCTGTTTCTCCGAATGCTGTGACGGAATCCACTGCCTTGTAAAGCTCCTCGCCGTCGGTCAGAATGGTAAACAGGGGTTGGCAGGCGTTGAACAGCGCGTCCGTGTTGATATACTCGCCCTCCATCCGCCGTGCGGAAAAGATAAAATTGTCTTTCATATACACGATGCTCTTGCCTGTGGTGCCAACCGAGAAGACGTCCTCCTCAGTGCACATGCCGGCCAGCAGCGCCAACGACCGGGCCGGAACCAGCATACTGACCGCGCCCGTACCCTTGACCTCGCCCTTCGCCGACATAATGCGGCTGCCGTCGGAGCTGACCGCTTTTAGGCCGTTCTCCGAGAAAATCAGATTGACGCACTGCATGGCGGCCCGAGCCTTATCGTCCGACGCCGCGAAAACGGTCCGGCGTGCCATGGACGGAACCCCGGAAACCTGTACGGTGTCGGTGGGAAACGGCAGCTTGATCGGCGGGTAGCTCCGTCCGGGCAGGACACTGATAGTGTATTTGGCCTTACCGCCGGCCAGCAGCAGCGTATTGCTGTCCCGACCATACAGTGCAATCTGCTCTCCCGGAAGCAGTGCCATCATCCCGACGCCCATTTTGGCATTTAGAATGAGAGAGCCGCTTTCGCGCACATCCGCTTTCATCTGACTGCGGAGGGAAACCTCCATGTTTGTGGCCGATACGCTGATCTGCCCGGTATCGGCGTCCGCCTCCAGCAGAATGCCGCGAAGCTCCTCAATTGGGGAAGCGTCATTGGCCAGTTTTGCCGCTCTTTTGCACAGAGCCAGGAGCTCCGCGCGGTTTATAATAACCTTCAAAAAATCATCTCCTTATGCGACAAAATCAAAGAGACAGAGCTGGTTTTCGTCCACCGCCTGCTTCTTTGATTTCTTCTGTTTCGGTTCTTCTGTTTTCAGGTCCGTCGCCGCCGATTCTGCGGCAGGCTTGATCGTTTCCATGAATTCCGGGAAGTCCGGCTCGGCCGGTTCCGCGAACGGTTCATTTGGTTCCTCCGTGGGTCGGGGGACAGGTCTCGCTTTTTCCCGATCCGGGTTAATGAAAGCCATTTTCTTAAAGCTTGCGGCAATATCCTCCACGTTGTCACGGATGCCCTGCATCAGCTCCTTTGCCATCTGCGAAGTCATGTCCTGCACGTCGCTCATTGCTGCCAGGCCTTCCTCGGTAAACGAGCCCTCGATGATACCGGCGACGGCCAGCTTTGAAGCCATCAGCTTTATGGCCTTGGCCTGCATGGTGTCGGCGTAGAAAAGCAGGTAGACCTCGACGCGGGGCATGAGCTGGTTGATGCGCCATGATCGGCGAGATGCTTGGCGCAGCGTAAAAAGATTGTAGCCCAAACTGTAAAAAATAAGGGTGGTGAAGGCATTCAAATCTAATCCGGTATCAACTAAGGATGGGTTTGTGATCAGCACCTGCATGCCGGCGGCGAGCCGCTTTTCCACCCATTCCTCACGTTTGGACGGTTTGATTTTGCCTGTCATGATCTCGGTCCGGTATCCGTTTTCCGTCAGCAGATTTAGAAGCTTTTGCTGGGAATCCGTCCGCGTCCAACTGGTGTAAACCAGTACCTTTTCGCCCTTCGCAATTTTTTCGCGGACGATCTCCAGCACCTTTTCTTCCTTGGGACCCAGTGCGTCAAAGTCTGTGATATCCTCCGGCTCTACGATGGGGTCACCGAATATGGGATGTACAATGGTCGGCTGCCCATAAGGTTGATCCGGAAAGACGGTGAGCAGGTTGAGGTAGGCTGCGAGGATTTTTTTCGCTGCCTTTTTATCCTCCTTCAGCACCTTTTTCAGGGCGCTTTCGATCCGTTTGTACTCCGCGGCCACATCACTTGGCATAGGAAGCGGAATGGGGATTTCCTCATAGTCCGGCAAATCCTTTCCCATGTCCGCAAGGGACAGAAAGGCCGCGTGCTCCAACAGGAAGCGGGAAAACACCAGCGGCGATACGCCGGGGAGCTGCCGCGACTGCTTCTTCACCTTCTGGGTCCTACGGTTGGAGGCGTAGTCCGCGTCCGTGACTTCATAGATGTTTTCGACAACGCCGTATTCGGCATCGAAATCCTTGGGTGAATAATATGATTTCCGGTCCTTCTGCATGAGGTGCGGCACCACGCGGTACAGCAAATGGAAGATACCGGAGCTGTATCCGTTGATAAGCGTGGCCGTCATGCCGATGACCTTTTTCGAGACGTTGAAGATTTCGCCCATGGCATCGCCCTGGCCGCTGTTTTGCGAGTATTGATGCAGCTCATCCACAACGGCACCATAAATTTTGCTTTTGAATTTTTTTCGGATATACGTACTTAGCGGAAATCTGCGGCAGGCCGCGACAATGGGATAATGCCCGTCTGGATTTTGGGCAATCTCCCCGATGCGCTCCAGCACGGCCTCATTCTGGCATTTTCCGAGATGCTCCGCGGCCTGATCGCGATAGACCCAGCCGTAGTCTCCGATCTTTACCCACGCGCTCTTTACCCGGGTGTTGACCGGCGCCCAGAGCGGTGTGCCGCAGTTGGGGCACTTGTGGTTGCGGCTGTGCTCAGTACGGAACCAGAGCTGGTCGGCGTTTACCATGTAACGGACACCGTCCTCGCTGAAAGGCATTTCCAGGACCTGCATACAATCCGGGCACAGGAAAGCTTGCTTCCGCCGGTTCCAGATGACCGCCGGCTGCTTCATGAAGCCGTCGCGGGCGGTCTCTTTGGATATAACGGCGTAGACGCTCCTTTCGCCCCTCTCGTACAGGTCGTACAGGCGGTTCAATTCCGCAATGCTGTGCACCACAATAACAGCGGTATTCGGCAATGTTTCCGCAACCTCACGGGTCCACTTCTTGGCGACGTGAGACGGGCAGAGAATGAGGTTGAAGGTTTTTGCATCGCCCTGAGGAGCGGCTGCAAGCAGCGCCGCGCTCATGGCCACCGAGCCGATCTTCGTTTTGCCGCTCCCGCATTCCGCGATGATGAAGCCGCATTTGGCCTTTTGGAGTTGCCGTTTCACCGCCTCGGCCACCGCGAGCTGGGCGTCGTAAAGACTGTAGCCCGCCTTCTCCCGAATGTAGTCGTTGATGGACAAAACCTCTGGAGAAAGCGGCTCGGACGCCGGATCGAACAGCGGCTGGAACTGATCGCGGATGCGCTGCGCGACGGTGACACCGAAGGTGTTCAGATAGCCGGTCACGCTTTCAACACCATCAAAGCCGGTTGGATTCGTGACCTGCCCGGGAATGGAAATCTGTCCGCTGCGCAGGCCATCCTCAATCACTGAGATGATATTGACGTCATTGCTTTGGCACGATAGGACCCATGCGTCCATCTTTTCCCGCAGGGACAGTACCGTCAGTTTGCGGAGGATATCCCGCCGTTCCAGCTCGTCAAGCACATAGTCTCGAAACTCCGGGATCAGCGGAACGGAGGTCTTTCGGTCCAATTCCTCAAAGAGCTTTTCCCGGTCATTTTCCGGGCAGAAGATGCAGCACTTTCGTGGCAGCTCTTCCATGTCCGTTTGTTCTTCCTCCTCATCCGTTTCCTTGGGCTTGGCATCTACCTCGTCGTCCAACGCCAGAAGCGTCGCCTCCGCATAGATACCGTCGTGTGCGAATTGCCGGCTGTACCGCTTGACCTGACTGAGCAAGTGAACTGTCTGACCATTGATCTCCGCATCAATGCCAGCTCCGCCGTAAATGGCATCGCCCAGTGCGCGAACCATTTCCGGATAGCCGCCGATGCGAATCGCCCGCAGGGTTTTTGTTGCTGCTTCCTGCTCCCAGACCACCGTGTCGGCGTAGGCTGAAAGCCGAACTGAAGCGCCGGGGTCGTAATAGCTGACCGGCATGAGCTTACTTGATCCTGACATGCATTTTTGTTCTCCTCCGTCATTCGTATTTGAACACAAAAAAAGACCGCAACGGCCTATACAGGCAATTACGGTTTTCTTGGTTCATATTTGTATTCCTGGTTCGTCTGCGGGACTCCAAGGGGCGCACTGCTCCCCGGTTGTTTATCCGCCCTCAATACTCCGCCCTCAATGACTCCGCCCTTGAATACGCCTTCAGTGTAGCATACTCCCACATGCCGGTATAGGTGGAGTATTTCCACAGGGCAATCTGATTGTCGTTAATAGCATGAGCGCTTTCTTGTGTTAATTATGAGCTTTTTCTTATACGCTTACGGGCATACATGATCTTGTCAGCCTTTTCGAGCAGCTCATCGATATTGATGGTTGTCGGCCGCTTACATAACTGCGCCCCAATACTGCAGTGGAGCTTGTACGGTTTGTTGGATGATCGTTATAGTTCTCAAGAGCGGCTTCAATTTTCGTCTCTACCGCGTACAGGTCCTCCTCATCGTCGACCATGACCAGCAATGCGAATTCGTCTCCGCCGAAACGCGCCAGTGTATCTCTTTTTCTGAGCACTGATTTGATTATTTTTGCAAATGTCTTTAGCGCCATGTCGCCTTCCGCATGACCATACTGGTCATTTATAAGTTTAAAATCATCTATATCCAGAAAAAGAATCCCCACCGGCCTATTTGAGCAGGTTTCTTTTACTTGATTCAGGCGCTGAACAAAAGATCTTCGGGTTGAAGCTCCGGTAAGACTGTCAGTCTGGATCAAAAGCTCCTGTAAATACATGTACATCACAATGAGCGCGTCCGCTGTGAAGCCCCACATTAAAAACACGCCGGGCAGGATATTCTGGAGCGTTCCGCCCAGCACGGGGAGCAAATATATAAAGGCAAGAATTTTGAAATCCGCTGTTATAAACCGATGCCTGTGTCTGAACAGGAGAACAAAGGCGAACAAAAAGTATCCGTAGGTAATAACCAGAATGACGATATACAGCGGACCGGGCTGATATTGGTTATTTTCGTCAACAGTAAACAGCAGATCAAAGAAAACAGATAGTATGGAAATAATGAAATTAATAAGAACAGGAATCGTGTAGACAGGTCGAATCATGCCGTTTTTTGCGCTATCGTCACCTGTCAGAACTTTTCCAAACAGGAGCCAGTAATGGGCCAGAAATGGGGTCAGGGAAAAGAGAAAGGCAAGGAGTATCTTCAAAAGGTAGCTGGCATATATGGCGGTGTGCCCATTCAATATGACCGCAAGCGCTTCAAATAGCAGGGTGGCAAGCACCAGCCGGCAAGTGTTCAAATACAGTCGGTTGAATTTGTCGTTCCTGTCCAAATGCAGTTTGGCTATGTAATAGACGATGGACAGAAACGCAAAAGACATTAGGTTAACCGATATTTTATAAAACAGGGTCACGAATTATCCTCCTTCCCCAACGAGGTTCTATAAAGAACAATGGCCGCAATCACAGGCCACTGTCAACGCGCAAGATGATGATGCTTAATGTTTTTACAATCAGGCAGCCGCCGGTCATTTTAAATAGGGAGGCAGCCTTCGATAACAAGGAGCGCCTTTGTTCCTGCGTTTTTGCTTTTTCACATGATCGGAAAGATGGGTAATCAGCTCCTCGGGAGTTGGAACCTCCCCCTCTCGGGGAATACTTTCCCAGAATACTTTTATTTGCGGATCATCGCTGACGAGTCCATTGATCATGGCGATATTCATCTGCCGTCTTACTTCCTGAACCGTAACGCCATGCTTTGCAGCAACTTGTTCAATTGCTTTTTCGGCCACATCCAATTTATCTTGTTTCATGACTCATACCTCCCACAATATCGGTTGCGCTGCAAGTAAGGCAATAAATTTTAAAAATCTAAGCTGTATCCGTAGTCTGCGGGTATAGCTTATATAATGAATTCCCTCCGTATATACAATACACTTGTGAAATTATGTGTGATTCGGAGGAATATTATGGACATTGATTACAAAGCCATTGGAAAGAGAATTAAGATTGCCCGCATTAAGTCTGATCTTACACAGGATCATCTTGCGGAATCCATTAATTTATCGCCGTCCCATTTGAGCAATATTGAAACCGGCACAACGAAAGTCAGCTTGGTAACGATTGTGAAGCTTGCGAACGCTTTGTTCGTTACCACTGACGACCTGCTTTGTGATAATGTAATTAAAGCAAAGGGCCAGTTTGAGAAAGAGATCGAAGACCTTTTGGTAGACTGTGATGAATATGAAATCCGCATTTACAAAGACATGCTGGAGGCCCTCAAAAAAACGCTGAGGAAGGATGCGAATCTGCGAAGGTTAACATCATTATGAAATTATAATTTGCCATACAAAACTGCAATATTAATTATGCCGCTTCACACATACCCCTTTAAGGTATATATTGGGCAAGGCACTTACGGCAAATATTTCAGCGGCGAAATACATAATTTAAATTCAAAAGGTGTTATAACAAGATTAAAATGGGGTGAGTCCATGAGGAGGGAGATCGTCGAACATGGTTTCCCACCCCAAAAAGCCAATAAATAATGATGTTATAGAAGCGGCTTGAAATTTTCAAGCCGCTTCTATAATCCCTTCTGAACAAATCTTAAACAGACGTGGGTATTGAAGTTGCTTCAAAGGTATCCGGGTGAATCAGTATTGCGGGCTTTTTCTCTATCCTTGCATAAGCCATAGCTTCGTCTGCCGCGTCTCCCCGATAGGAGGCCGAGTCGTATACCGCCAGCAGCATATCCGACTGACGAATGATCGTCCGAAATGCGTCCGCCTGAGCTGTGGGAACCTTGCCCGTATGCTCCGCTGTCAGGTGCGTACATTTTATCAGCATACTAAAATAGCGTTCCCGAAGATAAGGCGCCCACTTTGTGGTCCACTCCTCATAGGGAGTGTGACAATAAAGCCGCAGGTTGGAATCCTGTTCTCTAAGTACATTGATAATCTCGGCGCACCACAGTCCGGCACCCGGGTCGCACGTAACAAAAAAATCGCAAATTCCCACCGCGCGCAATCGATTTATATGCTGTAAAAGCACTGCTTTTAAGATGTCGCACGTCTCATCTTCTTCATCAAAGCCCCAGGCAAAACGCATTGGTGAGTGCCCCACGATCGCACAACTGCCACGTTTTTTCATAAGTACGGCTCCCAAATGGCCGGCTGAGATCCATTCGATACGGGTCTGTGTGATAATAAATTAAGAAGTCAGTCTGCCTTTACTTTTATATATCGTAATAATTATACGTTATACACTATTAAATTGCAACGACATTTACAATTATAATTAACGATATACTGAATTAAAATTATTAGGAGCTTAGGATATGAAAAGTATTCTTGAGAGGATCACCTACCTGAAACAGCAAAGGGGCTGGTCGGAGTATCAGCTGGCGGAGCGTTCGGGGCTGCCTCAGTCCACAATATCTTCATGGTATCGTAAAGGCATGGCGCCAACACTCGCATCCTTGCAGAAAATCGCAGTTGCCTTTGGTATTACGTTGTCGCAGCTTGTAGCTTTTGAAGATGACCCCGTCTCACTCACGCCGAGGCAGCAGGAGCTGCTTCAAAAATGGAACAGGCTGAGTGAGGAACAGAAAGACATTCTCCTCAAGTTTATTGATACGATATGAGAATGCACCTTGAACGTGGGTAAACAGGGAAGCAATTATTTAGAGCAAGCGGAGGGGCACTGAATCATTTTCGGCCCCTTTCCGCTTGCTCTAAAAGTATTGAATTTAATAGTCTTACGATCGTCGCAGTTAGTGGAACGTGTCGGTGACTAGGAGACTATTGTCTTGACAAGGCGTAAGCAGTAAATTATGCTAAAAATGATTCTGATATACGATCATCGTTGCACGCCAGCGAACAGGGACAAAAAACGACCAGGGTTGACATACTGAATTAGGGAGCGCATAATATGACTGTAATATCAAATATAGTCATATGGTGATTGATATGGCGACGGCATTTACAAAGCAGGAAGAAACGATCATCCTTGAAAAATTGAAAAACGCTGCGAAGGAAATCGATGTTTCCCTCGGTGTTCGGAGAACGACGGTCGATCAGCTCGTGGCGGCGGCGGGTATTTCCAAAGGCGCTTTTTACAAGTTTTATGCCTCCAAGGAGCTGCTTTTTTCAATATTCTGGAGGAAATGCACACCGAGATTTATGAAGCCGCGACAGGCGCGCTCAAGCAGAATGCCGCGCTTCCACCCTCAGACCTGGCGACCGAGTCGCTGCTTGCCGCCTGTCACGCCATGGAGCGCTCAGGTAGATGGCCTTTGTGTAGCGGGACGTCTCCTTTCTCCTGCGTAAGGTGCTGGAGGACTATCAGGCAAATCATTACCACAGCGACGAGGTACATGTCCGGGAGCTATTGGAGACTGCGGGGCTGATGCCGAAGGGCGGAATGGCTTTGGCCGCCGCAGTGGTTCGTGGACTAATGCTCACCATTTCCCATCAGCATGAGATCGGCGCGCTGTACCCGCAGGTGTTGAAGACATTGGTGCGCGGCGCCTGCCGGGAGCTATTTGAATAGAGCCGCCTTGCGCGGGCGGCTTTTTTATTCGGTGATAGTTAGCGTGTGCTAACCAACATGATGATTTTTGTCTCACAAGGGCGAATGCGGCATGAAACCGGCCGATGGGCTTAAGCAGAAGGGTGGTAGAGCAAAATGACAACGAACACGGACGGGACATATAAGCGATGGCTTCCCCTGGGAGTTCTGGGCGCTCTGCTGATGCTGACGGGGGACTGGCTAATCGGGTATGTAGATCCGGAGTCTGGTCTCGGGAAACGAGGTCGTACGTGCGGGCTATGGGCAGGGATACGCCCTGTGGCGGCCTGCCGCCGCCATGATCACCGCATGCTTCGGCGTTATTCTCTATTTGCCGGGACTGTGGGGTATGGGCCTGATGCTCTCGAACCACAAAACCAGAAAAGTATACTGCGCTGCCATGGAGGCGGGCTTTCTTGGCTGGCTCTTCATTCACTATTTTTTCTGCCAGCTGATTTATCAGTATGCCTGGGGTATCCAAAACGGCGATGCCATGGCCCTGCAGGCGGCCGACGCGGTGTACCGCGCTTTTGCCGTACCGTTTTACGGCTGGTATCTGCTGATGGACATCCCGTTTCTGATACATCTTGTTGCTATTATTCGCGGGAATTCCCTTCTGCCCCGCCGTGCCGCGGCACTGCATCCTTTGCCGGTCATCCTGCTTCTCCGCGTTCTGACCAACGTTCTGCCTCAGACGCCCTTTGTATATGGGCTGGGTCTGGGCGCGATGAACGAGGGTATGATTATTTGGTTCATCGCGGCGTTGTTCGCCGGCGAGTTGAAAAGGAGGCCCGACTAATTTAAAAGAGATCATCCTATGAATCGGCATAACCGAAAACTGTGTTTATACACTTTGGCCGGCGTTTTGGCATGATGGGCACCATCTGCCGGAATATACCGGAGCTGAGCTCGCAGTCTCTGGGGAGCCCGGGTAGTAGAGTTTTCTGTTTTGGAGCGGTAGAACATATGGGCGGCATCCGTCTAATGTGCTGCCTGATCGCACAAAAAGCCAATGGAAGGGGATGAGGATATGGTGCATGAGGAGATTAGGCGGGCCTATCAGATGCTGGGAAAGGAAGCAAATGCCTACGATGGGATGATAACCTGCTCCACACGGTTCGGCAAAACTGTTTGCAGACTGGTGTGGGATATGGACAAGGGGGACAACGATCGCTATCTGCAACTTGCACTGGCCGGAATACCGGAGGATTTTTCCGGGAAGCTTCTGGAGGTGCCCGTAGGTACCGGCGTGCTCACCATACCGGTGTATGGCACGCTGAAAAACGCCGATGTAAGCTGCCTCGACTATTCTACGGAGATGATGGCTACGGCCCAAAAACGGGCGAGGCTGTTTAAGCTTCAAAATGTCCGGTTCTTGCGGGGCGACGTGGGCGCGCTGCCTTTTGATGACAGTAGCTTCGATATCGTGCTGTCTTTAAACGGCTTTCACGCTTTCCCGGACAAGGACGCTGCTTACCGGGAAACCTTCCGGGTTTTAAAATCCGGCGGCGTATTCTGCGGCTGCTTTTACATTCGAGGCGAAACGTCGCGCACCGACTGGTGGAACCGGCATTTTTACCGGCCGAAGGGCTTTTTTACGCCGCCCTTTGAGACGGCGGAGAGCCTGAAAGCGCGGCTGGAGGCAATGTACGCAAGCGTAACGCTTAATACGGTGAAATCCATCGCTAGCTTTTGCTGCAGAAGGGGGGACTCCTGATGCTTAGGCCCTTTTTTCAGAACACCCGGAAACCCGAAGGCTTTCTTGGCCGCATGATGCTCCGCAGTATGAACAGCGGGCCTTCCAATATTGACCATAATGGAAAAAATCGTTCTTCATGTGGAAGGAATGGCCTGCGGACATTGTGAAATCGCAGTGCAGGACGCGGTGCGTAAGCTGCCGGGAATCAAAAAGGTGAAAGCAACTAAACGATTTATTATATTAAAAGCAAAATGCCCGAAACAAAAAGTAAAATGTAACTCAGCATAAGAAATTGTTTCGAGTTTATTTTATGATGAAGCGAATTTCCGATTATTGTTCCAACCACCATAGGAATCAGTGCAATGGCGCATAATACCATGGTAGATGTATCAAATTGACCAGTATAAACCTGCTGACCCTAAAGAAACGTATTCAATATCACCCATACGGGGGCCAATGTTGCTCGAAAAATATTTTTATCCTTAAATGTGTAGACAGCGTAAATGACAAGTAGCGACCCACCTGAGACAAACATTCCATGAATCACACCAGCCATTATCAAAATTACAATTGACAACAGTTTGCCCAGTTCAAAATCTTTTTTAAGTAATATATTTTTCAGCGCAATTAGAATAATAATTACAGCATATATTTTCTCCAAAATATTAACAGGAAATTAATCATACACTATAATTCCTATTATCAAACCAACCAACATGAAAAATGCAGATTTTGATTAACTCTCGTAATTGAATATACCTATAATTCTGAAATACAATAAAAAGGCCACTGGCTAACGCAATAAAATTAAGCACTATTTTTGCCTGCTGAACTCCTATCAGCATCATAGCGGCTGGCATGGCCAGTAGAGTTCCTGCAAAACCGGTTATCGCCTGAATAGCATTTGCCACGAGTAAAATAATAAAAAAAGCACTTGTTTCATATATCATCAAAGCCTCCAAATGACCGAATAATCCCATAACAAAATTATCGGTTCTCAAAGATGAAATATGAAATAACAAATACTTAGACTTAGTTTAGCACGGATTAGGATAAAAAACAATAAAATTTTTAATTGATAGATAAGCAACTCTATCACACGAATTACAAAAAAACTCAAGTATAGCGAGTGTTTATCATTACGCTGACTTAGTTCAGTGTACAATATCAAATATTTGGGACATGGGGATGGATAAAAAGGCGTAGAGCGCCGTGATGACGATGAGCTTTCAAAAGCATATCCAGACGATTACATCATTCTTGTCGCGGATGGCGCAAGATCGCACACAACTGGGGGGCTTATTGTTCCAAGTAATATTGAGATTATCGCTTTGCCGCCTTATACGCCTGAAATGAACCCCATTGAACAGATTTGGGCATGGTTACGTCGTTATGAATTTCGTAATGAAGTATTCCAAACCCTTGATAATGTCGTTGACAGGCTTTGTGAAACCATTTGCTTGTTATCTACTGACATCGTGAAATCCGTTACCCATAGAAATTGCTTTTTACCGACTGTTTAATTTGATATTAGTATGAATTCTGCGTTTTGGCGCTGGAGTGATCAGATCAGCAGGCTGAAAGCCAGCACCCGTGTCAAGAATAACCCTTGACACGGGTGCTGGCTCAATATCAGGATAAAGAATCATTCTATCCCGCGCAGTTGCCGGCCGTACCCTTCAATATCTCAAGACCGTGGCAAAGAGAAGGTAAAATGTAGGAAAGGCATTCGCTCACCGCCTTGGGGCTTCCGGGAAGGTTCACGATCAATGTTTTCCCCCGAATACCGGCAGCCGCCCGCGTCAGCATAGCCTGCGGCGTGATCTGCAGTGAAAGCACCCGCATGGCCTCTGGAATGCCGGGCACCTCCCGCTCAATGACATCCCTTGTGGCTTCCGGCGTCCAGTCCGTGGGAGAGAAGCCCGTACCGCCTGTGGTTAAAATCAGGTCAGCGTCGGTTTCGTCACAAAGACGGCGAAACTCCCGTGCCAGAAGAGCGCGGTCATCAGGAAGCAAGGCGGTGCACTCCACCTGATAACCCGCCTGTTTCACCATATTACAGATAACCGGTCCGCTCGCATCCTCTCGCTTACCGGCATAGCCGGAATCACTGGCGGTTACCACCGCTACCCGAAACGGCAATTCGTACCGTAGTTCATCTCCCTCTGAGATGGTTCCGCCCTGAATTACCTTGGAAAAAACACCTTCGCGGGGCATAATGCAGTCTCCGACCTGATGATAAATGACACATTGGGAGTGACACTTCTTTCCGATCTGTGTCAGCTCCAATATCACATCATTACAGAAAAAGTGCGTGCCGATAGGAAGAGAGGGAAAATCAATACCCGCCACCACCAGATTTTCCCCAAACGCGCCGTCCTCCACGTGCGCGCCTTTCAGACGAAACGCCTCTCTCTTATCATAGGAGAGCAGGGATATCTGCCGATGCCACTTTCCGGCGTGGGCGTCGCCCTCAATGCCCCAGTCCGGAATGAGCTTCGCCATATGTACATTTACCTTCTGAGTGCCCTTCGTTTCACTGATACAGACCGCAACCACTTTTCCCATATCCTTACCCCCCAATTTGCGACATGATATGTTGTTCCAGATGACGCTCCTCCGCTGTTCCGGTAAACTGATGGCATACCGGCTTATGAAACACGCTAAGTTCAACAGAGGTACGCAATACGTCGTCGCTGCAGCCGCTCCGCAGAAGCCGTTTCAAATCAACGCCTATATCGTATTGCAGGCATGTTTTCAAAAAGCCGGAGGAGGTCAGGCGGACACGGTTGCACTGATGACAGAATTTATGACTGATAGCGCTGATAAATCCAATTTTTCCCTGGAATCCTGGTATCTCAAAATAATGACATGGTCCATTCCCCAAGTGTTCCGCACATGGAATCATCCTGCCAAAGGAGCCTTCCAGCAGGTTCCTCACCTCGTCCTCACTTCGATAGGTAAGCTGCCTGCCCAAGCCGATGGGCATCAGCTCAATAAAGCGCACGGAAAGCGGAAACTGTTCCGCCAGCGCCGCAATGGGAATGAGCTGGCTGTCATTCATGCCCTGAGGGACACAGTTAAGCTTCACATTGAAATTCGGCACCGAGGCCGAGGCCGCGATGGCGGCCTTGACACGGTTCACGCCCCTGCGGCGGGTAATCATCTGAAAAATATCCTCATCCAAAGCGTCAATGCTGATGTTGACTGCGTCTAATCCGGCTGCCAGCAATTCGGGAAGCTGCGAGAGAAGCGCCATCCCGTTCGTGGTCAGGCCAACCGTCTGAATTCCCTCGATTGATTTCAGATCAGCCACTAATTTGCCCAAATCCTTGCGCACCAGCGGCTCTCCACCGGTTAATCTCACTTTTTTCAGACCTAAGGATGCAAAGACCCGACAAAGACGCAGGATTTCCTCATAGGTGAGCAGCTCTTCATGAGTGAGAGCGGGTACCCCATCCGCCGGCATACAATAAATGCACCGCAAATCACAGCGGTCTGTTACGGATATTCTCAAATAGTCGATCACCCGGTTGTAGCGGTCAATCAAAGCTCAATCCTCCCATCCATGATATAGTACTGCAAAAATCCGGCCATTCCCTCATAATCATCTAAGCCATAGCTGGGCTTTCCGGGAATATGCAGCGGTATGTCGGTGGCGATTGCAATCACCGTTTCCGGATCACAAACAGGCGATTTTGAATTATCTCCGCGTATCACTTCAATTTTGGGAAACCGCGAGGACTTCATGCCTTCAATCAAAACTAAATCCATATCTGAAAAGGATTCGATTAATCGTGAAATCTCGGTATTCTCATTTTTTATAATCATGTAGCACTTGTCCGAAAACACCGCTACACCGCGGGCTCCCGCGGCGTGATGGCGGTAGCTGTCAGTGCCCGGTATATCGGGTGAAAAACTGTGACCGTCGTGCTTGATCACTGCCACGCGCAAGCCTCTGGACGTCAAATGGGCTAAGAGTCCCTCAATCAGCGTGGTCTTGCCGGAATTTTTGACCCCGGAGACGGCTACTACAGGCGTGTTACGTTCCCTCATAGCTAGATTCCCCCGATTTCCCCCCGGTTTTGGAAACCAGGTGGATATGCTCCATCACCATCGCCTTATCCACTGCCTTGCACATATCGTATATGGTCAAAAGCGCAACAGTCACTCCGGTCAGAGCCTCCATCTCCACGCCAGTTTTCCCGTCTGTTTTCGCGGTGCAGACAGCGCGGATGATCCCGTCTGCCTCCCTGAGCTCAAAATCAACCGCGCATTTGGTAAGGGGCAGCGGATGACACAGGGGAATGAGTTCTGATGTTCGCTTTGCGGCCATAATGCCCGCAACCCGCGCTACGCCAAGCACATCACCTTTTTTTGATGTTCCATTTATAATGACACGCATGACAGCCGGACCCACCCGGATTTCTCCCTGCGCCACCGCCTTCCGATGGGTCATCTCCTTTTCTGAGACATCCACCATGATGGCATTGCCATTTCCATCAAAATGATTCCACTGTTCCATATCAAGACACCTTCTTATATCAGCAAAACGCTCACCGTTTCGCCGCGGTACAGGCCATCGGTTCCGGCAGGGATGTCCACCAGGCAGTTGCATCCGATCATAGAGGCCAACTGGCCGGAAGAATGACCTTCCGGCAGCAAGACCTTACCATTTTGGATGGTTCCGCGGATAAAACGGCGTACTTTGCTTTTTTTCTTAAAATAGCTGTCCAGGATTCCCTGAGACTGCTTCATCAGCACGCCTTCGTCTCCCGACATGGCCGCCAGCAGAGGCCGCGCCAACAGCTCAAAGGTCGCGGCGGCGGCAAACGGATTTCCGGAGAGGGAAAGCACCGGCTTGTTTTGATATCTTGAAAATATAGCGGGCGAACCGGGCTGGATCAGGATACGCCAGAAAATCTGCTTTGCACCGAGAAGCGGCAGTACCTCGTGGAAAATATCCCGCTCACCCACGGAAACACCGCCGGTGGTGATCAGCAAATCACACTGCTCCATCAGCCTCGCCATCTCCCGGGACACAGCTTGGGTATCATCACCCAGCTGCAAGGAAGCAACGCGGTTCATCCCCAATTCCATCAGCCTCGCGCCCAGCAATGCCTTGTTGCTGCCAAAAATTTTGCCTGCGGGCAGCGCATTGCCGCAGTCCCACAGCTCATCTCCGGTTACCAGTAAAGCCACTTTGGGCACATGATAGACCGTTACCGCGGAGATTCCGGCGGAGGCCAGCACACCCAATGCCGCCGCGTCAACTTTCGTTCCCGCTAAAACCAAAAGCTGACCCGTCCGGTAGTCCTCTCCTGCAAAGCAGATATTTTGGGAATGCTGCATCACCTGATAGACCAAAACCGCTCCGTTTTCCTCATCGGTATCTTCCTGTCGGATGACGCAGTCGCATCCCTGCGGGAGCATGGCGCCGGTCATGATCCGAACCGCCTGCCCCGATTCCACTGTGATGCCGGCGCAGTCACCGGCATAGACCGTGTCAATGACCTCCAGTTCAATTGGCGCATCATGGCTGGCGGTGAGCGTATCCTCAGAGCGCAGCGCATAACCGTCCAGCGGGGAACGGTCAAACGGCGGCTGGTGATGGGGCGCGGAAACCGCGGCCGCCAGAATACGTCCGTGCGCCTGTTCCAGAGGAACCGATTCCATACCTTGCGGGCGTATACCTTCCGTCAGCAGCTTGATCGCTTCCTCCAGCGATATTCCGGTTATCATACCCATCCTCCCTTTCCAAACGCGCAATCCGGGTAATCGCATACCGAACAATTCAGACATAACCCTCCGTGTCCCAAAACGGCAATTGCTTCCCGTGTTATTTTCACATCCGCCGCAACTTGAGGGAGCATCAGGTCAAAGATAGTCGCTTTCGCATACATGACGCATCCGGGCAGCCCCATGACCGGCGTTCCGTCCTCAAAATATCCCAGCAGGAACATTGCGCCGGGCAGTACCGGCGCACCATAGGAAACAATTTTTGCTCCCGTGGCCTTGATTGCCTCCGGTGTGTGGTCGTCAGGGTCAACGCTCATGCCGCCGGTGCATAAAATCATGTCAACGCCTTTTTGATGATACTCCATGACTGCGTTCATAATCTTTTCCATGTCATCTCCCGGCCGGCATTGTTCCGTTACCGTGATGCCATACTGTTCCAGCTTTTTTATAATGACCGGCGAAAATTGATCCTCAATCAGGCCGTTGGAAACCTCGCTTCCGGTCACCACCAGTCCGGCCGTTCTACGTTTCCACGGAAGCAATTTTAAAATTGGCGCTTCGCCTGCCGCTCGCCGGGCTGCCTCCAGCTTTTTCTTCTCTATTACAAGCGGTATCACACGGGTTCCTGCTAACTTGTCTCCCGCCTTAACAGCAGAATTTCCATGTCTGGTGGCAATAATCAGCTCATCCATGGCATTCACTGCCGTCAAACGGGGTACATTCACGCAGAACAATCCGTCCATTTCGGCAAATAACTCGATTTTGCCCTCTTTGGCTTCCGATGCGCGTATCCATTGATTCCTGCAGATCTCGCACAGATACTCCGCAGCTTCATCCTCATGTAGCATCCCATCTACCTTTTCCCAGACATAGAGGTGTTCTTTCCCCATAGACAGTAGCACCGGGATATCCTCGTCACAGACCACATGCCCCTTGCGAAAGCGGGCGCCTTTGGACTCTCCCGGAATAATCTGCGTCAAATCATGGCACAGCACATGCCCAACTGCATCTCTGGTCTCAATCAGCTTCATTACCAAACTCCCTCCCAAAAAGAAAACCGAAGGTCTTGTGAAAAGGCACAACAAGACCCCCGGTATCGGGCAATTTGTACGTTCCTTTTCAACACGGAAGGCAGGGCCGTTTCCAGCCTTGCCCAGGGGCAATTATGCCCGGCGCAGTATCATAGGTCTCCCCGTAGATACTTTTGCTCGGAAACATATTCAATTATTATAACTTTAGCCAAAACAGAGCCGAAAAACAATCAGCTTCGCAGAGAAGTTGTAATAGGAATGAATCACAACCAATTGAATAGCACCTTAATGCGCCCATCTAGTAGATATCTTTTATAATATAATAATAAAGATTAATAATAAAATCAATACAAAGCTTGACAACTTTTTGGATTGCGGTCATACTGTAACCAAATTACAACAAGGATGTGGGTGCCTTGGATATTGCACAGCTGAACTATTTTATTTCTGTGGCACAGACACTGAATTTCACGGAAGCCGCCAGACGCAACGGTATGACACAGCCCGCCATCAGCCATCATATCAGTGAGTTGGAAAAGCAATTATCGTGCCGGCTTTTTCTGCGCAACCGAAAAACGGTGGAGTTGACAGGTGCGGGACAAGAATTTTTGCCCTATGCCATGGAGATGGTGGATCTGGCTGAAAAAGCGTCGTTTCAGGTGCGGCAAGCTGAAAAGGGCGCCTTTGGACATCTCGCCATCGCGGCGCTTACCACTTCTAGTGCAGTGCTCTCCCACTGCCTTTCCGCCTTTTCCAGAAAATATCCCGATATTTTTGTCGATATCAATTTTACCTCAGGGCGTACACAGGCGATTGCTATGACCCAGGATAAGTATGATCTGCATTTTGCGGTACGGGAAATGGTTCCCCATGGAGAAACCTTTGAAGCAATCGAATCCAACCGTGACCGTCTTTGCCTTGCGTTCCCGGGGAATCATCCGATGGCCGGAAAAGAAGCGGATTTTTCCAAATTAGGCGGTGAACGTTTTATCGCAGTATCCGAAAGTGATGGGCCCACACTGTATCACAATATTTTGAATGTCTGCCGCATCCGCGGCTACGAACCAAATATCATCGGTCAATATGACCGCGCGGAAGCCGTTCTGCTCTCTGTCGGTGCCGGCCTTGGAATCTCCATTATCCCTGAGGCGCTCAGCCGGGTTTTTTATGCCGAAAACGTCTCCTTCACGCCGATTCCCGGAGCAGATGCCGAAAGGACCTATGTTATCGCCCGGCGCTGCCGGTCTGCCAATCTTGCCGTACAACTGTTTTGGAATCTGGTTACACCCATGTTCTCACACGCAGTCTGAGTGTATGGCTTAAAAAACAAGATCCTGGATATTTTCAGCTAAGGTCTGCGCAATTATAAATACAATTGGATAAGCGCTCATGCTTGTGCCGTGGTATTATCAGATACCACGGCATTATTTGTGTCTAAAAGCATGGGAAAAGGTCTTTGACATCACAACTTCCAGGTTGTAGCAATCCAAAAACAATGTGTTTCACTCTATTTCAATCCACTGGTAAACTAAAATAAAAGGGTCATGATTGGAAATGAGGTGGCGCGACAGGTGGAGGATATCGTTCATTTGGAGGTACTCCCGCGAGAGGGCGGCAGGCTGCTGGACGCATTGGAACAGGGCGGCATGGTTGCTGTGCTTTCCGGCAGTGAGATGATGTACATTTTTATGGATAAAGCATATCAATGCTTTATCCACCCGCTGGACGCGGCAGAAGGCAGACGAAAAACACTTGAGAAAACCGAGCCAAACCAAGCGATCATCAAGAACCTGGAAAATCTGGCCGACCAGATATTTAAAATCACCTATGGTGAGGGCGTGCAGTATATGGGAGCCATGGTTGCCGCGGAACGGGGCATAATTGAATTTTTGTCTATAATGGGTCAGCTTCCCGCAGATGATTTTGATTTTATGTCTGGCGAAGCCATTCCAAGCAGTAAAACAAACTGCAAAGAGAAAAGATGAAGGAGGACTGCGTATGAGCTTGACAATTCGGATTCCTGATGGAATCAAGACTTTGACGGCGGATGAGATTGCGGCGCGGGCCAACGCCTATGTGAAAGTATGCCCCAGCGAAATAATCTGCGCGTTTCGAGTTTGGTACGAAGGTTTCGAGGGCTACGGCATGCCGGACAAAGAGGTTGTACAAGCCATTGAGCGGGGCATCGCGGACAGCGGCTGCTGGATCAATGTGGGTCTTCGCCGTTTTGAGAAGTACGGAATGGTCAACACATTTACAAATGATCGCTACGCCGCCGCAGCTAAGGAATTGGGCGGTCAACCCATGATTCTGCATAAATTCCGTGCCGGCGGCAAGTATCGGGGGCCGGACGGGAAGGTATACTGGATTCCCGTCGTTGAGGTATTTGACCTGCGTTGCTTTGAATACAAGGAGGGAACATACACCGGCGAAATGGTGGAAATCAATCCGGATTCCGATTACGCCAAAGCCATGGTGGAAATCAAATAAGGAGGTTACGCAATCATGGCTGAGAAAATTACACACAGCATCTGTGTCGGAGGCCCTCTGACTGTACATACTGTGGACGGCGTCATTCGCCGTGTGCGCCCCATAGTCCTTGATGATACCGATACGCCGGGCTGGGTGATCAGAGCACACGGAAAAGAGTTTACTCCCCTGCGTAAAACCACGCTGTCGCTGCTGGGGCTTACCGAAAAGGATCGAACTTATTCCTACGACCGAATCAAGTATCCCATGATCCGAGAGGATTTTATCGAAACCCCCGACGGACAGAACCGGAATGCTGAAAACCGTGGCAAGTCCGGTTACCGCCGCGCCACATGGGACGAGGCGCTGGGTCTGGTGGCCCGCGAGACAAAGCGAATCCAGGAGACCTACGGCAAGGAAGCCGTCACCGCCATCACCTCTTCCCATCACTCTTGGGGCCTTTGCGGCTATAAAATTTCCCTGTTCAAACGCTTCTTCTCCATGCTGGGATACACCCGCATCGCAGACAACCCCGATTCCTGGGAGGGGTTCCACTGGGGTACGCCACACACCTACGGTTATTATTGGCGTTTAGGTGGCCCGGAGCCATATGACATGCTCAACGACGCCATGAAAAACACCGAGACCATGATTATGTGGTCCCATGACCCTGACACCACCCGGGGCGGCTACTCCGCTCAGGAATCCACTCTGTGGCGTCATTGGATGAAGGAAATGGGCGTTCAGTTTATTTACATCGATCCCTTTAATAATTTCTCCTCCGTGAAGCAGGCGGACAAGTGGTTTGGGCCCCGCATGGGCACCGATGCCGCCCTGTGCGAAGCCATCGCTTATGTTTGGGTCACTGAGGGCACCTATGACAAAGAATATATCGCAAAGCACGGACATCGTTTTGATGAGTGGTGCGATCACATCCTTGGCAAGGGCACCGACGCCACACCAAAAACGCCCCAGTGGGCGGAAACGCTGACCGGAATCAGGGCGGCAGACACCAAGGCACTGGCTCGCCGCTGGGCCTCCACCAAAACAATGGCAGGCTCCGGTATGCGCGGCGGCTTTGGCGGCGTTTGCCGTACCACCGGCGGTACAGACTTTGCCCGCCTGATTGTCAGCCTGCTCGCGATGCAGGGAATGGGCAAACCAGGCCAGAATATGTGGACCGGCACCTGCGGAGGACCCATGAACTATAATTTTTGGTTTGGCGGCTACTCCGATCCCCTTGCGTCCATCGCCAATGCCCCTGTGGCGGATCACCCCGCCGTCAACTCTGTTCAGCAGGTCCTTTACCGCACCAATCTTCCCGACGCTGTACTGGATGGCCATTATGAGTGGCTTGGCGAAGGGTTTTGCGGCGGCGGTCTGGATTTCGAATTTACCCACCATGTATACCCCATGCCCGGCTGCAGCGAGGTTCACATGTTCTGGCGCTACGGAGGTTCCTTCATGGGAACCATGCTGGACACCAATAAATGGGTCAAAATGTACAAGTCGCCCAAGCTTGAATTTGTGGTTAATCAGGATATCCACTTAAATCCTGAAGGCCGCATGGCCGATGTCATTCTGCCCGCCTGCACCAATCTGGAGCGTGTGGACGTGGGTGAAGTGGGCAACTCCGGTAATGGCGGTTATTGCTCCCACTCTCAGACCGGCAACAGCTGGCAGGTTGTGGTATATCAGGATAAGGCCATCGAGCCCCTTTGGGATACCCGTTCCGATTACTGGATTTTTGCCCAGGTCGCGGCTCGTCTCGGGTGGGGCGAAGCATTTACCGAGGGTCGGACTGAAGAAGGCTGGGCCAGGCGGTTCTACCAGTTTTCCGACCTTCCCAAGCATATGACTTGGGAACAATTCAAGAAAAAGGGCTACTATATCGTACCTGTCTCCTACAAGCAAGAGAATGTGGACTCGAATACAGGTTTGATTGAAACATGGGAGGAATACCCTGGATTCCAATGGTTTGCCGAGGAGCGTCCCTGCGACACGCCAAATCACAAAATTTTTCAGGAGGAGATCAAGTTGGGTACGCTGACCGGCAAATTTGAGTTTGTCTCGGAATCTCTGCTTTACTGGGAACCGCACGACGAGATCCGCACCCCCATTGCGAGATATAAGGATTCCTGGGAGGGTCATAAATCCATCAGTGCGGACAAATATCCGTATCAGATGATCTCCCCCCATCCCCGTTTTGACTATCATACCCATTACCAACAGCATGCAACATGGCTTTGGGAAATTCCTGAAAACCGCGTCATCATTCACGGAAACCCATATCTCATCTGCCGCATCAATCCCGTTACGGCCGAACGGAAGGGCATTAGAGAAGGCGACATTGTCCGTCTATTCAACGGCCGCGGATCGGTTCTCTGCTGTGCCCATATCACCCGCCGGGTTCATCCCGAAACCATTCACGCCTATACCTCTTCGGGTATTTACAATCCGGTTGACTACGGCGAATATAGCTCTGTGGACAAAGGCGGCTGTGTCAATCTGCTTACTCCCGGGCGCCTGATGGGTGATTATGTGCCCGCCATGGTTCCCAACTCCACCAATATCGACGTGGAAAAAGCGCGACCTGATCCCAATCCCGGCCAAGGGTTCGAACATGTTCTTAACGCGGTGGACGCACAAAATGTTTTCTGCAATGAAAAAACTTCTTTTATATCAGACTGGCTGTTCGATCAAAAGGAGGCAAGATAAAACCCATGAGATATGGCATTACAATTGATTCCAGGCGTTGCATGGCTTGCTATGCCTGCTTTATGGCCTGCAAGGATGAGCACTGCGGCTGGGCCTCCGAACTCTCCGCGCCGCAGCCCCACATGGGTCAATACTGGATTGACATTAAGGAATGGGAACGGGGCGATAGCGTGCGGCGTGTCAAAACGGCTACCGTGCCCACCCCATGCTCCCACTGTCAGGACCCATCCTGCGCGAAGGCGGCAAAAGACGGTGCTGTTTACAAGCGTCCCGACGGTATCGTCATCATCCACCCGGACAAGGCGAAGGGCCAAAAGCAGATTGTGAGCGCCTGCCCAATCGGCGCGGTCTACTGGAATGAGGAGCTTCAACTGCCTCAGAAGTGCACCATGTGCGCCGAACTGCTGGATGATCCCAACTATCCCGGCAAAGAACCCCGCTGTGTTGAGGCATGCCCCAATCAGGCGCTAATTTTTGGTGATCTGGACAATCCCGGCAGTGAAATTAACAAAGTTATTGCGGAAAACCGCGTCACCCAGCTGGAAGTCTTGGAGGGCCAGGAGACCAACGTGGTACATGTGAACATCCCAACCATCTTCCTCGCCGGTACCGTTTACGAGCCGGATGACGAGGTGTCGATTGGTGCGCAGGTTACCATGACCCGCACCGATTGCGGTGAGGTCTACACCACGGAAACCAACTATTTTGGAGATTGGGAGTTTGAAGATCTGCCCAAAAACAAGACGTTCCGCATCGACATTGAGAAGGAAGGGTTCCGTACGGCCACCCTTACCGCCACGTCTGATACCGATCATTCTGTCGCAGAGACTCTGCTGGAGCGCAAGTAGTTTCAGTAGACCGCCGCCAGCGCGGGGCTCGCAAATCATAATTTAAAAAAGAAGGCATTTGTTATGAGAGAAGTAGTCGTTGTAGAAGCATGTCGAACCGCGGTAGGCTCCATGGGCGGAAGCTTGAGGCCCCTTTCCGCCTATGATCTGGCCTGCACTGTCTTGAAGGGGGTTTTGGAGCGCGGCGAAGTCGATCCGAAGGAAATTGACGAGGTTGTCATGGGACATTGCCGGCAGACCTCCGATGATCCCAACATCGCCCGAATAGCGGCATTGAAGGCAGGAATTCCGGAATCCACTCCCGCCTATACCGTCATGCGTCAGTGCGCTTCTGCTATGACAGCCGTTCAAAACGGTGCTATGAGTATTATATGCGGACAAAATGATGCCGTGATTGCCGGCGGAACGGAATCCATGTCTAACGCCGTGTTTTATATCCGCGACGCCCGCTGGGGTCTGGGTACGGGCAATGCGGAGTTGATCGACGCCCTCACCGAGGGTCAGTTCCGTTCACAGCCCCAGGAGATGTACGGCAGGTACAATATGGGGGCCACCGCCGAAAATGTAGCACTGGAACTAGGTATTACCCGTGAGGAACAGGACAACTTTGCGCTGATTTCCCAGAAGAGGGCCGTTGCCGCCATCGACAGCGGACGCTTTAAGGATGAAATTGTCCCTGTGGTGGTTCCGCAGGGGAGGAAGAAACCGCCGCTGGTATTTGATACCGACGAATTTCCCCGCCGCGACACAAAGGCGGAGAGTCTTTCCAGACTGAAGCCTTGCTTTAACATCAAAAAGGACACAGATGGCCACGTCTTCAACTCCTCAGAGCTCACCGGCACCGTCACAGCCGCCAGCTCCTCAGGACGTAATGACGGTGCTTCCGCCATGCTCTTGATGTCTGCCGACAAGGCAAAAAAGCTTGTCTTAAAGCCAATGGCAAGAATCATCGGCATGGGAACCGCAGGCTGTGATCCGCGGCTCATGGGGCTGGGTCCTGTATACGCGGTTCCCAAGGCGCTGAAAAACGCGGGGATTGCCATGGAACAGATTCAGTTGATTGAACTAAATGAAGCGTTTGCCGCTCAATCAATCGGCTGCATCAGGCAATTAGGCTGGGAGGATAAGCTGGATATCATCAATGTCAACGGCGGAGCCATTGCGCTGGGCCACCCTGTTGGCTCTTCTGGCTGCCGTATCCTTGTCTCTCTGGTTCACGAAATGAAGAAGCGCGGTATCAGGTACGGTCTTGCCTGCCTGTGTATCGCCGGCGGTATGGGGCAGGCAACCATTGTAGAACTGCTTTAATGTCCATCGAGGTATGTTTATAAACTCAACGCGCTGGGGACGAATGCTAAATGAATTCGTTGCTGGTAATAAAAGAAAGGTCGAATTGCAATGGGTAAAAAGCTGATCATCCAAGCCTGCATCTGTGGAGCGGGCACCACTAAAAAGCAAACCCCTCATGTCCCTGTCACACCGGACGAAATTGCCGCCGATGTGGTCAACTGCGCCAAGGCTGGCGCGGCTATTGCACACATTCATGTCCGTGATAAGGACGGCGTGAATTGCATGGAAACCGAGGTTTTTAAAGCGGTCTGCGACAAATCCCGGGAACTGCTTGCCAAGGAGAATCTGGACATTGTCCTCAACCTGACCACTTCCGGATCTAAGTTTTCCGATGAACTTCGCTTGGGACAGCTCCCTGTCTGTATGCCCGAGATGTGCTCCTATGATCCCGGTACGCTTAACTGGGGCTACAAGTCCGTTTTCTTAAACACCCCCGAATTCCTTGAAAAGCTGGGCAAGTATACTCAGGAACTGAACATCAAGCCGGAGGTTGAGGTATTTGACGCAGGCATGATGGGTGCCGTGGACTACTATGTCAAGAACGGCTTTTTAAAAGAGCCCGTTCATTATCAGTTTGTTCTCGGCGTGGCCGGGGGCATGGACGGCGACGCTCAGAGCCTTGGTTATCTGCTGCCTAAAATGCGGGCCGGTTCCACCTGGTCCATCACCGGTATTGGCCGTTGGCACGTACCCTGTATGCTGCTGGGGCTTGCCGAGGGCTGCGACGGTCTTCGCGTCGGCTTGGAAGACAACATTATGTATGAGAGGGGCGTTCTCGCCACCAACGCACAGCTGGTCGAGCGGGCGGTTAAGCTGGGTGAAACCGCGGGCCGTTCCATTACAACCGCTCAGGAAACCCGTGAGGTCCTCGGCCTGATCAAACACGTACCGTTTTAAGACCGTTTACACAGGAGAAATACCATGATAAGCGAAACTGTCATCGACATCCGCTACCCCGACGCCGACGCGATGGGGATTGTCCACCACGCGGTATATCCTGTCTGGTACGAGATTGCCCGAATGGACTTTTTTGCGAAAATGGGGTTCGCCTACTCCGATATGCACACATTGGGGATCAATCCTCCCATAGTTGACCTTCACGTCTCCTTTTGTTCCGCGGTAATCTATCCGGGGCAGGTCGCCATCCGAACAAGCATACGCTTCTTTGCGCCAAAAAAGCTGGAACTGTCCTACGAGCTGTTTTCAGGCGAGACGCTTGTGAGTTCCGCGGTCACCCTCCATATCTGGACAGGTTCCGACATGAGGTCACTGGATATGGAGAAAAACCTGCCGGATATTTATGAAAAGATCAGGCTGGCTTCTCTGCGGTAAAATTTTTATGAATTTGTTTTGCTTCTTGGTCTGAAGAAGACCGGACTGAGCAGTGAAAATTAGGAGGAATTTATTATGGCTTACATGCCTTTAGACAAAAGCAAGATGTATCTTGACGACAACAGGATGACAAGAATTTACGACCTGTCCGTGCCGTGGGGCGTCGATACCCCGCTCTGGCCGTTCCCCGGCGCGCGCCAGGATCTTGTTTTTCCTCGCGGCCAATATCTGGGGCGTTTTCATAAACGCACCATGACTTACACCGGCACGCTCCATGCGGGCACCCATATGGATGCGCCAAACCATGTTCTCCATCTAGAGGAGGTCGACCGTGAGCGTAACGGTTATTCTTTGGATGAAATTCCGCTTTGCCGCTGTATTGGCTCCGGCTTAATACTCGATATGCGTTATCTGCGCAATGAGTTTGAGGAGAAGTGGAGCGCGGCGGCGGGCAATCCTGCAAAAATGGGGGATATCTGGTATGAACTTCAGCCCTCGGACTTTGAATCGGCTGCCGCCAAGGATGGACTGGAAATCCGCGAGAACGACTGGGTTGTCGTGAATACCGGTTTCCAGCACTACTGGCGCGTCAATAACGATAAGTACTACAACTATTATCCCGGCATGGGGCCCACCGTTGCCAATTGGCTAATCCACAGTAAGCACATTAAGGGGATTTCCGGTACCTGGGGTGCAACCGACGCTCCTCTTTGGCATCATCCCCTGAAAGAGCAGATGCCCTGGCTGGATACCGTTTACCGCACCGCCACCGGCAAGGATCCCGCCGATGAGTATCCCGACTACGAGCCATGCCACCGATTGTTCATGCAGCACGGCGTCTGCACGGTTGAGAACGCTGGCGGCAACATTGATGATTGCACAGGAAAGCGCATGACCATCGCCGCATTTCCCTTCCGCTGTGAAGTGGCAGACGGAGGATTCGTCCGCCTGGTTGCCTGGGAAGAAGGTTCTTTTTAATCCATGAAAAAGCTTTCTGATATCAAAAAGATCGCTGTGTTGGGTGCCGGTACCATGGGCCCCGGCATCGCACAGACGTTCGCCATAGGCGGCTGCCCGGTCACCATGTGGACCCGTTCCGAATCCACCCGTGAAAAGGCGAAAGCCACCCTGCACACCAGCTTGGAGACCTTTGCGGAGGAAGGCGAGATCAAGAAGGAAGACATCGAATTAATTTATAGTAATGTGAGCTTTGTTTTGACGGTTGAAGAGGCGGTCAAGGGCGCCGACTTTGTTATGGAAACCATTGTGGAAAAGAAAGAAGCCAAGGAAGAGCTGTATCAGCGGCTTGCCGAGCTTCTTCCCTCCGATGTGATCGTGGCTTCCAATACCTCGGCTCTGAATATATTCGAAATTGTACCCGAAAAGCTGCTGCCTCAGCAGATCATCTGCCACTGGTATGCGCCTGCGCAGCTCATCCCTCTTGTGGAAATTGTTAAAAGCGAGCAGGCGCCTCAGGAATATGCCGACATCGCGGTTGCCATGCTTAACCACTGCGGTAAAACTCCGGTGCTCATGAAGAAATTTATTCGCGGCTATATCGTTAACCGTCTTCAGCAGTGCCTGAATCAGGAGATTTTCTACCTGATGGACAACGGTTACTGCGACGCTGAAGCAATTGACTTGGCGGCAAAAGCATCCTTCATTCCCCGCGCGGTTGTTCTCGGACTCCTAAAGCGCGCCGATTTCGGCGGCTTGGATATGACTGCCAACAACTTCCGCAATCACAGCTACACAATGCCTCCCGCCACGGATATGCCCAAAGTGCTGGGTGAACTGGTGGACGCCGGAAGACTGGGCATTAAAACAGGAAAAGGCTTTTACGATTATACCGGCGTCGATATTGAAGCTTTAAAAGCAAAACGTGATAAGCAGTTGTTTGAAATTTTTCGGGTTGCGAAAAAATTTCTGGACGATCCTGTCTGATTGCAATCTAATTCATATGGAACCCAAGACTCTGGCCGCGTGTTCGGGGTGAACCAATTCCCACGGATTGCCCCTTTTGTTTTCATTGACGAAAGAGCATTTTTTAGGAGGTAACAATCAATGGCTAAAAGTAAAGCCGTTTCTGTGGAGCAAGCTCTCGCCAAAATTAGCAATGGACAGACCATGATGATCGGGGGCTTTACCAACGTCGGTTCCCCCAACAAGTTTATCCGTGCCATTGCCGATGCAGGTTTTAAAGATTTGAATATCATTGCCAATGATGCAGGAAATGATAAACAGGATGGTATTGGGACACTAGTGTGCGAAAAGCGCGCCAAAAGCCTGACCGCCTCTCATATCGGCTTAAACCCAGAAGCGGGACTCCAGATGAACGCAGGCGAGCTTGAGGTTGCCCTTGTGCCTCAGGGCACTTTGGCAGAGCGGATTCGTTGCGGAGGAACCGGCCTCGGCGGCATTTTGACGCCTACGGGTGTTGGAACAATTGTCGCCATAGGAAAGCAGAAATTGGTGGTAAACGGGAAAACCTACTTGCTGGAACTCCCGCTACGCGCCGAAATTGCCCTCATTAAGGCATGGAAGGCTGATCGAGCTGGTAATCTTGTCTACCATAGGCTTGCCCGTAATTTTAATCCCATAATGGCAATGGCGGCGGATTTTGTTATTGCTGAGATTGAGGAACTTGTCGAAGTTGGAGAGATCGACCCAGATACCGTGATGACTCCCGGCATCTGTGTAGACATGATGGTTAAACTGTAAGGAGGTTGAACTCATGGAAGGAAGAGAATTGATTGTAGCGCGGGCGGCACGCTTTTTTAAGGATGGAGATCTGGTCAACCTAGGCATCGGAATGCCGACTCAGGTGGCGAACTATCTTCCCGAAGGTGTGCGTATCCAGCTTCAGTCTGAAAACGGCTTTATCGGCATCGGTCCCACGCCTACGACTGAAACCTGGGATCACGATGTCGTGAACGCCGGTGGTCAGCCAGCCTCTATCCTGCCCGGCGGTTGCGTCTTCGACAGTTGCACTTCCTTCGGCCTAATCCGAGGCGGGCATGTGGATGCCACTGTTTTAGGAGCGTTGGAAGTGGACGGAGAGGGCAGTCTGGCCAACTGGATCATTCCCGGCAAAAAAGTTCCTGGTATGGGCGGCGGCATGGATCTGGTCGCAGGTGCAAACATGGTGATCGTGACCATGGAGCACTGTACAAAAGATGGTTCATCGAAAATACTAAAAAAGTGTTCCCTTCCTTTGACCGCGGCGCACGAGGTTGATTATATTGTCACTGAGCTGTGTGTGCTGCACTATAACGGCGTGGGTCTGGTTCTTGAGGAGCTTGCTCCCGGAGTCACTGTGAAACAGGTCGTTGCTGGCACGGATGCAGAGCTTATTATCCCTGAGCAAATCGGAACCATGATTCAACCACACTAAGGATCCGGCGCGGTATCGAAAGGATGGTCGCGCCGGAGCTTACAAATCATGGTTGAAAAAGCTGGAGGAATGCTATACATGAAACACAAAAAAGCGATTTATGTCCCATTCATTCACTACAGAATAGAAGTTCCGGAATTACTTCAGGCAGTCCTTCTGATTGCCGTCGGCCTTTCGGGAGTACCAGTCCTTGAGCAATATCTGGGTATGTCTTATGAGGTCGCAATCACAACGGTTGCGATTGCTGAGTTGCTGGGTATTCTGCACGTCATGTTTGGTGACCCTGTTGTTCCCGGATGGGTTGCGTCCGCGCTGCCCCTTGTGATCACCTATCTAAGTGGCTATCAGGTTGGAAGCGATTCAGTTTACGCGATGATCGCGCTTCAGATATTAGTTGCCGCCTTATTTTTGATTCTGGGCATTACCGGCCTTGCGCACAAGCTGATGAAAGTAATCCCCGCGTCCCTAAAAGCCGGAATCCTGCTCGGCGCGGCCATGGAGGCATTGGAAAAAGTTTATAGCAAATACTGGGGCGACTATCGTATTTCCATTTGTGCCGGTGGAATCGTAACGGTTATCCTGCTTTTTTCAATGCGTTATAAGATGTTGAAATCAAAAAGTAAGATTTTGACCCAAATTGGGAAATATGGCATGCTGCCCGGTCTTATTGTAGCCATGATTGTCGGGCCCCTTGTTGGTGAACTTAATGTTCCGTCCATTTCCTGGGGCTTTATTCCGTTTGACTTTACCAATCTGATTAAGGATTACAGCGTGTTCGCCATCGGGTTACCCACTGCAAGCTATTTCTTAAAGGCACTTCCCATGGCACTGGCCGTTTATATTATCGCGTTTGGCGAGATCGTCACTGCGGAAGCGGTTTTAAAAGAAGCTGAGGAAGGAAGGCCGGAAGAACCGATCGGATATAATTCTAACCGCACCAATGTAATTGCTGGTATAAGAAACTTGATTTTGGCGCTGTTCGCTCCCTTTGCGCCTCTCGCGGGTCCCCTGTGGGCGGCGGTTTCAGTGTCGGTCTGTGAGCGTTATAAGGAAGGCCCCAAAGCCATGCAGTCTATTTACAGCGGTATGGGGACCTTTAAACTTTTTACCGCATTTTTCGTTCTGCTGCTCCCTGTGGCCTCCATCTGTGGGCCGGTACTCCCCATCGCTTACACCATAACGCTGTTGGTTCAGTGTATTGCGTGCTCATACATCGCGATTGAGCTGGTCGGCAAGGATAAGACGGCTGCGGGCATCGCTGGTTTAACCGCTTCGCTGATCGTGGTCACTGGAAGTGTCGGCTGGGCTATGGCAATCGGCTTGATGTTTTGCCTGATTTTGGAGCTCAATCCGTTTAACCTTGCCAAGACAACGAAAGAGACTGCCAAATTAGGAGGGAAACAATAAGTAAGTTAAAAATTTTCCGTCCTTGAGATATCTAATAAAGAAATTTGTATTGCCCCATGCCACATTTCAAGATATAATATCTGCAAAGAAGTGATGATATGCGCATGGGCACTTCGTGACCATGCGCTGAGATTTCAGTTGATTGTGGAACGCGCCGGTGGCTATTATATCGTGATGCAATATTGGCATACTGTTATTCTGTTTTAGGAGTGATGGGATATGGTCAACCAATTGAACATCAGTTGCTTTCTCACCCTAGCAGAAACCCTCAGTTTTACGGAAACGGCCCGCCAGATGTACATGACGCAGCAATCGGTCAGTAAGCATATTGCGCGTCTTGAGGAGGATTTGGCATTTCCTCTTTTTGTACGTACACATCATTATGTCACACTCACGGCCGCGGGTGATCGTCTGTATTCGCTCTTGCAGCGGGTTAAACCGGAATTTGAAACAATACTGGAAGAATCGCGGCTAAGCTACAGAAGCCTGACCCGCACGCTGCGTATTGGCTATCTGGAATGGCTGGATTTCGGTGCCTACCCCATTCACGCCTATACCGCGTTGCGCAAAAACCTGCCAGAGATTGAATTGGTCGGTGAGCGTCATCCTCATGGAACCTTGGGCCGCCGCTTGCTGGAGCAGAAGTTGGATTTGATCGTTACTTATGAAGGCTTTTCTCCCAAAGTGGACGGATTGAAAAGTTTACAACTGTCAAAAGCGCCGCTGATTCTTTTGGCAGCACCTGAACATCCGAAAGCTGCGGCAGCGAGCGACTATATGGCCTTCCGCAATGAGCCGTTTCTTTGTGCCGCGGCTGAAACGGAAACCGCCGCGGACAGTAAGCAACGTGCTAAAAAAGATATCGACCGCTGTGGGCTGGCGCCTGCAGAAATCATTCTGATGCCTAACCGGGAATCAGTTTATACCGCGACTCAAATGGGACAGGGCATCTCCATCACCACCGCCCTCTCACATATTACCCGTGGCAGCGGGTTAAAAATGTACCCCACCGGCGCAGAAGAAACGCTTACCTGCTTTTGGCGGAGTGATGAGGAAAATAGCGCTGTCGCAAAATTTGCAAAATGTTTGCAGCAAGCATTTTTGGGAAATAGCTAAAGTAAGAAGCAACAATCCCGCTCAGAGCAGCAGCTTTGAGCGGGATTGTTGCCGGAGTGCGGACATATTCCGGGCAACGGAGCACTGCCGTGTGGAACCTGCGGTATGATGAATCGTTGCAGGTAAACATGAGATTATCATGCTGACATGAATGTAAGCCGGAAGCAGTTATAAAAACGAATCCTGCTTCCGGCTTTTAAGCGGTCTTTGGGAGACTTTTGATTCCATCTCTTAGTTCTAATGAAATTGCCTCTGCTATTATTCTTTCTTGCTCACTGAATTACTTTTTGCATATTTGCCTAACGCGGTTTTCGAAATTGTAAAAATCAGCAATCCGATCCAGATGAAAAGAAAACAAATTAATTTGGGAATGGTTAGTGTCTCTTTTAATCCAAACACACTTAAAAACATTGAAGTGGTCGGCCATATGAACTGCAAAAAAGCGACCTGCGAGTACGGCAATTCTTTTACGCCATAGGAGTAAAGCCAGAGCGGGAAAGAGGAAATAAAACCGGTTCCGATTAATAAGATCATCTGGTAGAAGGGCAGTCCGATTAATTGGCTATTTTCGCCGAAACTGGTCATGCCCAGATAAATCAGAGAAGCGGGCAGTACCACCAGCATTTCGAGTGTCAAAGATACGGAAGGGCTTAATCCGGCCGTTTTTTTAAGTGCCCCATAAACAGCAAATGTAATTGCCAAAATCACCGATACCCATGGAAACACACCTACCGTCAGGGTGGAAATCAGGATTCCCGCCGCGGCCAGCGCAATCGCGATCAGTTCCCATTTTCCACACGTTTCCTTAAACACAAAGATACTAAGAAGAAACACAACCAAGGGACTCATATAATAAGCGAGGCTTGTCTCCAACACCATGGAATGACCTACCGCCCATATGTATAGATACCAGTTCCCGGTAATCACAATCCCCGCGCAGGAGGTCAGAAGAAATACTTTTTTATTTCTTAGCGCCGCTTTCATCTGATCCGTTTCCTTGATGAGAAAAACAATGAAAAGGGTGAACGGCAACGACCACAAAATCCGCTGTGCAAGAATATAGCTTGTGGATACATTACTGAGGAATTTCCAATAAATTGGGATTAATCCAAACAAAATATTCGCGAAGGCCGTGATAATAACATATTTCTTCATTCCATAACCCCTGATTTCTGTGTCTCTGTAGTTTGAAGCGGAATATCTCCGAGATTGATATCCCTGGAGGTCTTCAGATGATAAAATGCTTTCAATTCAAATCCGGGAGCGGTAATAACCAGATCAAAAAGGCCAACTGGCAAATCCTTCAGCCAGAAATCCCCGTAATCATCCGTGACAACTTCCCACAGCTTTCCGCCGGAATTCAGACGGCATTTGGCTCCGATAATAACCTCTTTTTGAATTGGGTCATAGATCGTACCCGCAATAAATTTACCGGGAATATTTCTGTAGTATACCCTGGGGGAAAGACCAGTTTCCGGCTTTATGACATCGGCACCCTCAATCCAATCCTTCAGTTCCTCCTCTTCCCCAAACCTCATTGCATCGGTCGGGCAGGCCTCCACACAGCGGGGCTGTTTATTGCCGTGATCCAGCAGATGGGTGCAACCGGTGCATTTCTGGGCGATGCGCAACTCCTCATTGAAGTAAATTGCATCATAGGGGCATGCTTTCTGACATGCGTTACAGCCGGTACATGTCTCGGGATCAATGATAACAAAACCGTCGTCCCTGCGGTAGACCGCATGGACGGGACACACATCGAGACAGGACGCCCTGCGGCAGTGATTACAGAGCTCAGCAATATAGTGAATCCTGACTTTTGGGATGGTTCCGCAGACGTTTTCATGTACCTTTACCCAAAACTGTCCGGTCAGCGGCTGAGGTTTGGCGTATGGGGACCAATCATTTTCCGCATGCTCATCCTTGCAGGCCAGTTGACAATTGAAGCACCCGCTGCATCTTGAGACATCAATCACAAACGCTTTTGCCACAATTAGGAACCTCCTTTGTTTTGGAGCAGCCAACCGTCCAGACAAACTCCGGCGGCAGGATCAATCCTGCGGGCAAAGGCCTCGGGGTAGTCTCTCTTCCATTGCTCCATCTCCTCGCCGGTGACCTTTTTCACGTCTACTAAAAAACCGCTGACAGCCATACCAGTGGCTCTTTTGGATGTCATCGAGGTGGGCGTGATAGAATTAATGCAGCCGCCGCGGTCCAACACGCCGGGAATGATGGGGTCCAGGCGGGAACCGTGATCCACATAGCAGGTATGGGGCGTGAGCCGCTCGGTCACATAGGCACCGCATAACACCGTACCGCGCTCATTGAACACTTTAACAATATCGCCGTGCCTGATGCCCCGCTTCTCCGCTTCGCTGGTATGCATCCAGACCGGCTCATACTGATAGCCATCTTCAGCGCGGATTTTCATGGTCTCCACTTCGCGGTTCCAAACAATATCATCGCATTGAGCATGCATGCGCCAGCGCCCATGGTTGGACATGCAGAGAAGCGGATATTGTTTGGCGCGTTCACTGGACAGGCGCTCGTCATGACTCTCGCTTTTCTCAATCCATTTGGGTACCGGCGGACGCTCCGGATCATCGGGCATATGCGTTTCGATGGCACTGGACGAGTACTCCAACAAACCGGTCGGCGTAGTGAGCGGATGATTTTTGGGATCCCTGTAAAAGTCAAAGAGGCCGGCGGGAAGCGTTTGTGCGTCGGGCTTGCAGGGAACCACGAAGATCCTTCGTTTCTGAAATTCGTCCCAGGACATATAATCCTCACAGCCGGTGGCGGCATAAAAGAATCGGACACGTTCCTTTTCACTGAGGTTTCCGGTATAAGCTTCGTAATATTCCTTCCCCAGCTTTTCCGCAACCTTTGCACAGACATCAAAATCAGAGAGCGATTCCCCAATGGGGTCACAACAAGGCTCTTCCAGATAGATAGAGACAAAATTGCCGCTGCTCATATCATTGCCCAAGTCGTTCATCTCGTGTTTGGTTAAAACCGGAAAGATGATATCGGCAAAATAGCAGTCGTTTTCCAGCCAGGGGTGCTGTGCCACAATGCACTCAATTTCCGGGCTTTGCATGGCCTTGATGGTGAGGTTGCCGTTATTCCAGCAGGTGGTCTGGCAAGGGGCGTCCGTCCACATCATATGAACGCGGGACAGACCGGGACGGGGATAAACAATTTTCTCGAACTGATATTCAGTGGTGGGTTTGCGGTAATTGTTTTTATCGGGCTGTTGGCTGGAGCTAAAACACTGCAATCCATACCATTCGGCATGTCCCTCAAGAATGGCTTTATGAATCAGAGTACGGGGAATAAATTGCTGGGGAGCGGGATACTGCCGAAATAAATCTTTTAGCTCAGGCGCCCGTTTTTCCTGCTCCGGAGACAGTACAAACCGTTTCATGTTGATTTCCGGAGCAACATCCCCGTCCACAGGGCGCAGGGCATCGCAGATGTGGGGCATCTTGGGCGTAAACTGACCCTGATAAGGCACCGGATAATCGAAATTCCAAAGACTCCATTCAATCATCTTGGCCTGGTGGACACCGGGTTTGCCCACGCCGCGCATGCCAAGCAGCATGGCCTCCAGACGCGCGGGCTCGGTGGAATAAGGACCGCGGATATAGCAGCCGCCGTTTCCGTGGATGATACTGGCGGTTTTCTTTGCCCAATCCCGAGCCAGCGCTTTGATGGTCCACTCGGGAACACCGCATTTGTCCGTCGCCCAGGCGGGGGTTTTGGGAATGCCGTCCTCCCGCCCGAGCACATAATTTTCAAACTGGTCAAAGCCATACGCATGGGTCGCAATATATTCTTTGTCGTAGGTTTTTTCTGTGATCCAAATATAAGCAATGGTGAGCTGGAGCGCGACATCGGTGTTTGGCAGAATCGGAATCCATTTATCTGCGTGAACGGCTGCACCGTAGTTTAAATCTGGACATACATAAACGCTTTTTAGGCCGATTTCGCTCAGCCAGTAACACAGGCGGCTGGGCATATGACTGACGACACCCAGCGGCGTCGTTTCGGGATCACAGCCCCAGAAGAGCAGAAGGTCGGCGTGCTTTGCGATATCGGGATAAAGGTTGGTCTGCGGCGCCATTTCGCCCACCGGCTCGCAGCCCCAAACATGCTTTGCGCCCCAGAACCAGCCTTCCCAGCTGTCCATATTGCGCATTTGCAGTGTATAACCGCCCATGAGTGACAGCAAACGATTGGGACAGCCATGGCTGGGTGCCACATTTTTTCCCTCGCCGTGCATGTCGGCCTGGCAGAGCACTGCCTCCGGGCCATAGTCGGCCTTAATGCGCATTAGCTCATTGGCAACAATCTGGGCTGCCTCATCCCAGGATATGCGGACATATTTTGATTTACCGCGATTGTGCGCATTACGCTCGCCCTCTGGGTCCCAGTCCACTCGCTTTAACGGATAGCGCACACGATTGGGAGAGTAAACCCGGGATTTATAGCCCAGCCCAAAAGGCGTAATGGTCACCCGATCAGGTGCCTGAAAGGTCTTGCCCCGTGCCTCTATTTTCCATGGATTGCAGTGGGTGTCGGTATATTCCCTTTCGTAAAAATAAGGCCTGATACGAGTAATTTTCCCATCGTTAGAGTCCACAAGGCAAGGAGCACCGCTTTCCGGTCCCATTAAGCTGAAGCTTATGATATTCTGCAGATCCGGTGTAAACTTTGTACTCAAGGTTTTTTCCTCCTGCAAATAAAAACAATATTTTATTATGGTATCATTAGAGTCTTTTAATAAGTATTATATATCAAATCATAAAATGTTTTTATGTATAAGTCAATTATACCGGTTACAATATGTTGTAACAATGAAAGTAAACACTTTTCAGACCGTATAATAAGGCTAACCATTGAAACCTGTAAAGCATTGTCAAGAGAAAAATGAAAGAAAAAAGACGGCATAAGAAAAAAGACGTCTAAAAAGACAGCCTGGAAAAGATGTGTGTCGGTTTCAATCGGCAAAGGACTCTTTTACTCTGGCATAGTAAATTCTTAGAAGCTTGTTTAAACCGGCAATTTTAGCAACCTTAATGGGTTTTCCTTCTTCCTCTTTTTTCTGCATAAATGTGTAAACAGCGTCGTCATATGTAGGCCTGATCTTTCTAATACTGTTGATGATTTCAAATCCAGTTTTACGTAAGGATGGACTACCCCTTTTAGATATACTGCGCTTAATCGACATGGTTCCAGACTGATGGGGTGGAGAATCAAGTCCGGCATATGCAATCAGGGCATTAGCGCTATAAAACCGGCGAATATCACCGACCTCAGCGACGATCCTTACCGCCAAAGTGGGGCCAATTCCCGGCATAGTCAACGCAATCTGGTATCCGGGGAGGTCTTTTGCAAGGGATTGCATATCGGATAGAATCACAGTCAATGTCATTTCAATTTCCTTAAGGATTCGAACGGATTCCTGTATCATGGTTTTTGTAGACTGCAAGTGGGATGGCAAGGTGGTGATGCCTTGTTTGGCTAAGGAATAGAGATCATGAGCTTTCCTCTCATTCCTATAAAATTCCTTCTGCTTGGCCCAGCAGGAAAAATCCTTAACAAAACGGCTCTCACTGTATCGGGTTATATTATCAAAATGCCAATATCGAGCTACCACGACGCAAAGCTTTTCCTGATTTGAGTGATCTGACTGGCTGCGCAGCAACGGTTTTATGCCGGGCATGGTTTTATCTAACAAATTAACCTTTTTGAATTATGATACTTATGCGGCTGGAACGGCTTTTGTCATTCGAATGAATTCTGATCTTGATGAAATTAATTGGATCGGTACGGTAGCAACTAATGGCGATTCCTGGCAAGTTGGTGCG
>Ga0316604_10000575_pt1 | contig 42246 bp, 37 predicted proteins | sample OWC_soil_day20_C_FD_207650 | JGI IMG/M metagenome (GOLD analysis project Ga0316604, IMG submission 207650) | Wetland soil microbial communities from Old Woman Creek delta, Ohio, United States - OWC_soil_day20_CT | ecosystem: Environmental > Terrestrial > Soil > Wetlands | place: USA: Ohio...
CGATCATTCATCGGCCGCCGCATTTTTTCTCAGATCCGTGTAGTTGTTCTTTGCGTTTTTACATAAACTATGCTATAATGTATCTGAAAAAGAGAGCTGGTGTTTGCAGTGGTTTCCACGCCGCGTGCAAATCACCTGACGCAGGTGCAGACAAATGCGGTTCTGGACAAGGCTGCTTCTGAATATACTGTTTCGGTATGAATGCCTGCGGTCATATCCATACGAAAGTCACTATCCTTTCTTGGAGAATGGATGAGTCAAATGAAAAAATCAAAATTAAGTCTGGGTCTTTTAGCTGGCGCGGGTGTATCCGGTTTGGTTGGCAGTATTTCAAGAATGGGCAATTCCCTTTACGATCTGACCCTTCTTCCTATGCGTGAGCACGAAACACCCATTGCTCCTTTCAGTTCTCAGAAGCTGCTGGGCTCCGGCGCTCCTCCGGAAAGTCCGCTTCACACCCTGCTGGACGGCCGCGCCTGGCTGGAGCAGCATCCCTTCCGAAAGGATATTTTTCTCAATTCCAGGGACGGGCTCAGGCTCCACGCCGTCACCCTCACTCCCTCCAATCATACCAACCGCTGGGCGGTCTGCATCCACGGCTTCTGGGAGGACTGCAACAGCATGGGTCTATACGCCCGGCACTATTATGAGCAGGGTTATCAGCTTCTGCTGCCCGATCTCCGGGGCCACGGGGAGAGCGAGGGAAGCTATGTCGGAATGGGGTTTGACGACCGCTTGGACATCATCAGCTGGATTTCCGTGCTCCTGCGCCGCCATCCCGACGCCCAGGTCATCCTCCACGGGGTCGCCATCGGCGCCGCCACCGTACTGATGACCACCGGAGGCGCTCTGCCCTCCGCCATCCGCGCCACCGTGTCCGACTGCTCCTATACCTCGGCAACAGAGGAACTGCAATGGCTTTATCAGCACTTTGGGGCTGGCCGCTTTCCCAAAGCCCCGGCACTCGCCGCTCTGCGGCAGGTAACCAAGCTCCGGGCAGGGTATGACCTGAAGGACGCCTCGCCCATTCACGCTGTGTCCGCCTCCAAAACCCCCACCCTGTTCCTGCACGGAGAACAGGACTCCGTCGTCCCCACCTCCATGCTTCCGCAGCTCTACTCCGCCGCCGCCTGCCCCAAGGACATGCGGTGGATTCAAGGTGCGGAGCACGCCATGAGCGTGGCTGTGGATTCCAAACGGTATTGGAGCCTGGTGGACAGCTTTTTAGCCAGTTACCTGTAAGAACCCCTCCGCCATGAAAAAGCATCCATGGTGGAGGGGTCACATAAATCTGTTGCTTGTCAGCGGCACTCCCATGCGCGTTTCAAAACAGCAACCCCCCATTCGTCCAACGCGAATGGGGGGTTAATTCTGTTCCGTCTCCAAATTCAATTTACCTGCTCTTTCTTCGGTTTACCTGCCTGTTTGATGCTCAGGGTAAATGCGTTTCCCGTCCTTCTGAATCTGCTGTTCAACAGGAGGGCAAACTTGTTTCAGCCCTTCTCCCTATGGCTCACTTCATAGTGAGATGCGATGGAAGCGACGGTTTAGATGTTTGAAACGAACCGAACGTCAAGCGATGCAGGCACTCATCCGATAAGCTGGGAAAAGCCGGGGTGAAGTTGACTGGCCCATGGGACTCACCTCTTCCTTTCTGTCCTTATTGTACAGATGATTTTCTGTTTTGTCAATACTTTTTATTGAAATTAACTAATTAATTATAACTTTTTAACTTGCTATACTTTTCCAAATAAAAAAGAAGATTCCATACACAATTGACGTTCCAATTCCATAAACCAGCACGGGTCCAGCGACAGTAAAGAGCTTCGCACCTGTTCCGGTGATCAGTCCCTCGCTTTTAAATTCCAGCGCAGGAGCCGCCATGGCGTTTGCAAATCCCGTAATGGGCACCAGCGTACCCGCCCCTGCATACTTTGCCAAATTGTCGAACAATCCCAGTCCGGTAAAAAGCGCGGCCAGGAAAATCAGCGTCATGGAAACCGCCGTACCCGCTTCATCCTTTGGCAGTCCCCACATTTGATAAACCTGCGAGAGCGCCTGCCCTAGTGTGCAGATAGCGCCTCCCACCAGGAACGCCAACAGGCAATTCTTCCCGATGGGAGACGGCTTCGCCTTGCTTTCAACATACCGACTGTATTCCTGATTTGACATATCCTTCATGTTCAAAACCTCCTTTTTTGGTAGGATGCCCTGATTCATGAAAAATATTTCAATGATATACTCGAAAGCTCTATTCCTTTACATCCATGCCGAACCTTCTCGCCTTACTCTCCCTGCTCTGTCATGGTGACCAGAATCTTCGCCACCTCAGCCCGGGTGATGTTGGCGTTGGGGTTGAGTTTGCCGGTATCGTCCCCATTGATGATCCCTGCGGCAACCAGAGTCTGCACGTAGGAAGCCGCCCATGTGGGAACATCGGCTGCGTCGGCATAGCTGGAGAGGTCGGCGGTCTCCGCCGCGTCCAGTGTGCGTCCCAAAATGGTCATGGCCTCCGCCCTGGTAATCACGCTGTCCGTTTTCGCATAAAGCGCGCCATTTTCTTCACTGCCGGTTAAAATACCTTCGGCATACACCGCCTTCACACCGCTTAGCGCCCAGGACGCAATGCTGTCCGAATCCGCAAAGGGCAGATCAATATCTTCGTACTGGCTCGTGTCCAGACCCATCCAACGGGCAACCATAAGGAAAAACTCTCCCCGAGTGATACTCTTAGACGGATAGTAGCAAAGCCCCGCATCGGTGTCCACCCCGGTCGTTACTCCGAAGTCATATAACTGAATGATATATTTTTCCGCCCAATTACCATCTGTATCGACAAAAGGTGAGGTTCTTTCCACCGTAACCGGGATGGTAACTGTTTTATCTCCCACGGTAATCGTCAAATTTCCGGTGCCCGCTGTCTGTCCGGCGACAAAATTTCCTTGAGCGTCCACCGTACCTACCGTGCTGTCGACACTCCAGGTAAAGCAGCTGTCATCTCCCGTCACCGCCAGGGTGTTCCAAAGCGCAGACGCCTTGAGCGCCAGGGTTGTTCCAACTTGCACATTGATGGACGATACGCTCAGCCCTGTGGACTCGTCCGAGAGGGTAATGGCGGTAGGCGTGGTGATCACCCGCACCGTGGAGCTTCCGCTGGCCGTATTCCCGGCGGCATCCGTGGCGGAAGCGGTAATCACGGCGTCCATTGAGACACTTCCCGCGGTAAAAATTCCGCTGGAATCGACACTGCCGCCCTCCGCGGACCACGATGCCGCGCCAATACTCATGGGATAATAGGCGGTATCAACGCCCGAAGCGGTAAACTGAGCCGTCGCGCCAGGGAGCAGAAGCTGCTGGCTCGACTTGACGTAGACACTCCCCAAACTTCCGGTGGCACTCAGCTTTGACACCAGAAAAACCGCGTTAGACACCCTTCGCTCGCTGCCGTCGGAGGGGCTGTTTAACACCGTGGTGGTGGTGCCGTCCGGCATGGTCACGTCAAACGAAGTGGAACCTCCCCCATCCAGGGAGATCGCGTCCACGCAGCCCAGCTCCAGCAGCCGCTGTGCCACCTGTTTGATGGTCGCACCGACACTGTATCCGTATTCGCGCCCGTCAATGGTGTAAAACACCACGGTGCCGTCCTCCTTCACGCCAACGGCGGTGCGGGGCGCCTGCGACTGTGCCATGGAGGCGGTCTCGCTGTCCAGCGAGCTGTTGATGACGCCGTTTTCAATCAGTCGAAACAGTCCGCCAACCGCCGCCGTGGCCTGGGACCACCGCGAATCCTCACTGCTGACGTCCAATACAACCGTATCGCCCACCACCAGCGACTGGAGCTCACTGATCAGCCACTCGTTGCTGTTGTAATTGATGGACAGAACAAAGCTTCCCTTGGGAATTTCGGTGGAATCAGTGGACTGCCGGACAGCGGTCACCGTGCAGGTAACGGAACCGCCTATGGTCAGCTGTGTTGACTGACTGTCCCCGGATGAGTCCGTGTCCGTATCATTGGACGCTGCTGTGCTTGTCTCATCAGCCGATGCGCTGTCCGTCCCATCGGAGGTGACCTCCGAGTCCGTGACCGGCGTTAAAATCACATCATAGCCTTCGCTGGTATTCAGCGTGCTCGTCCCGAAATCCTCCGTGAACAGATAGTACCCGTCGGTGGCGGTGCGAACCTTGTTCACCCCAGCCAGCAGCAGCGTGCACCCCAAAAAGGTGGCGTTCACCTTCAGCTGGGGCTGCCCGATGAACGCGCTGCCATCCTCGTTAAAACCCACAGCGTAATAATAAGAGGAGGAGGAACGCAGCACCCCATCCGTGACCACCATCCCCAGCGGGACGCCAGTGCTGTCATAATAATCGCCGTTGATGCCGCACAGAACCCGGTAGCCCTGGGCTTCCAGCGAGCGTGCCATGGTCGTCAGCGTAGCCTTGCTGTAGACACCGCTTCCAAAGGATACCAGCCCCGTCACGCCGCCGGTAGGCTGATAGCTGAGGTAATGCTCACTGCGCAAGGTGGAATATGTATCACTCCAGAAATTCGTGTCGGTAATGGTAGTGTCCTGCCCGATCGTGATGGTGTGCTGCAGCATATCCCATCCCAGAGCGTCGGAGGCCAGCGCCGCCTGAGGCAATGCCAGCAAAAGCGCTAAAACGGCGGCGGTAATCCGTGCTCCAAGGTTGTTTCGCTTCATAAAATGTTCCTCCAAATATGTATCTGTTACGTCGTCCGCTCCCGGCGAATTTTCGCCAGGGTATCCGCCAGCGTCGCTTCCTCCTGGCATTCCAGCAGTGTCCCTATGATCTGATTGGAAAGCAAAAAGCCGCCGGGCGTCAGCCTCCAGCGGCCGTTTTCCCTTATGCTCAGGCCCCGCGCCTCAAATTCCTCCAGCTTCTGCTCCAGAGGATCGAAATTCATCCGGAAGTCACGCCGGTATTCTGTACCCTCAATCCCCTGCGTGGTCCTCAGCCGAAGCATGAGATACTCACCCCAGCGCCGGTCGTGAGGGATCAGTTCCTCTTCCGAAACCACCGTCTCCCCTTGGGCGACCCGCCTGATATACTGCTCCAGGTCGCGGACAAAGGCATAGCGCCGGCCTCCAAAATCCGAGTGCGCTCCGGCTCCGAACCCTGCGTACTCCCCGCCTGTCCAGTATTTCAGGTTGTGCCGCGACTCAAAGCCGGGCTTTGCGAAGTTGGAAATCTCGTACTGCCGGTAACCGGCCTCCTCCAGCCTTTTCACGGCGCAGAGGTACATATCCGCCTGCAGATCGTCGTCGGGCAGCAGCTCCCCCGCCTCCACGCGGCTGGCCAGAGCGGTTCCCTCCTCCACCTTCAGCCCATAGCAGGACAGGTGCTCCGGCTGCAGCTCAATGGCCCGTTCCAGCGTGTCCCGCCAGTCCTCCATCTCCTGCCCGGGCAGCCCGTACATCAGATCAAGACTGAGGTTTTTGATTTTCGCGGACCGGATGGCCTCCACCGCCTGCACAACCTGGGCAAAGCGGTGCGGCCGCCCCAGAGCCTCCAGCTCACTGTCCCTGGCGGACTGCATGCCTATCGAAATCCGGTTTACACCCGCCCTGCGCAGACGCTTGACCAGCTTTTTATTCACGCTGTCCGGATTTGCCTCCAAGGTAATTTCGCAGGTTTTGGCGACGTGATAATGTTTTCGGAGCAAATCCAGCAACATTCGCAGACGCTTGCTTCCCAGCAGGCTGGGCGTACCTCCGCCGAAGTAGACGGTGTCCACCACATGCCCTCCGGCCACGGCGGCGGTCTCCTCCATGTGCGCCGCCAGCGCGCGGCAATAATCGTCCATCCTCGCCTCCTGTCCGGGCAGCGAGTAGAAATCACAATAGGCGCATTTACTTTTACAGAAGGGAATATGTAAATAAATGCCCAGCGCTTGTGCCACATTAGACCCACCTTTCTCTATCTCTCTTATTTTATTGCATTTTCCCACACTTTTCAAGGCCGTAAAAGTTACAAACCAATTTTGGAAATCCACTGTAATTTTGTACCCGGAATTGCCCAATGAAAAAAACCCTCCGGGGCGTTGCGCTCCGAAGGGCTTTTCAGCAAGCTTTTTTATTTGGATCGGATCACCGTAATTCCACCCGGCGAATTTTTCCGCTGATGGTTTTCGGCAGCTCCTCCACAAAATCAATGATTCTGGGGTATTTGTACGGGGCGGTGGCCTCTTTCACATAGTCCTGAAGCTCCTTTTTCAGCTCCCCTGAAGGAGAATAGCCCTTCGTCAGAACAATGGTGGCCTTGACTTCCTGCCCGCGCATGGGGTGGGGCACACCCGTCACCGCGCACTCCAGAACGGCGGGATGCTCCATCAGCACGCTCTCCACCTCAAAGGGGCCGATACGGTAGCCGGAGGATTTGATGACATCGTCAATGCGGCTGACATACCAAATATAGCCGTCCTCATCCTTGCAGGCAACATCGCCGGTGTGGTAGATGCCGTTGCGGCAGACCCGCTCGGAGAGATCCGCATCTTTATAATAATTGGAGAACAATCCGAACTGGTGCTGATCCTGCTTCAGGCGCAGAACAATCTCCCCCGGCACTCCGGCGGGAGCGGAGTTGTCGTCTCCGTCCACCACATCCATGTCGTAAAGCGGCGAGTTCCTTCCAAAGGAACCGGGCTTGTTCTCCATTCCCACCAGATTGGCGGCAATCAGCGTCGTCTCCGTTTGCCCGAAGCCCTCCATCAGCCGCAATCCCGTCAGCTCCAAAAACCGGTGATATACCTCGGGATTAAGCGGCTCCCCCGCTGTGGTCGCATATTCCAGGGAAGAGATGTCGTATCCCTTCATCCCCTCCTTGACGAAAAAGCGGTAGATGGTCGGCGGGGCGCAGAAGGTAGTAATACGATATTTTTCAATCATCGCCAGCAGGGAATTGGGACTAAACTGATCGAAATCATAGACAAAGATGCCGGCCGCCATCAGCCACTGCCCGTAAAGCTTTCCCCAGACCGCTTTGCCCCAGCCGGTATCGGACACCGTCAGATGCAGGCCGTCGGGACGGCAGTTCTGCCAATGCCTCGCCGTGATAATATGCGCCAGCGGATAGGAAAAGTCATGCATCACCATCTTGGGGTAGCCGGTTGTCCCAGAAGTGAAGAACATGAGCATGTCGTCATAGCACGACTGCTCCGGCCGGGTCACCTCTCCGGACGCTACCTCCATCTCGGAATCAAAATCCAGAAACCCTTCTTTTTTGCCGCGAACGCCATACAGCAGCCGCACCTCCGGGCATTGCTTCGCCGCCTCCAGCACACAGTCGCTGATCTCTCCCTCCAGAGAGCAGATCACCGCCTTGATATCTCCAGCCTCAAACCGATAAACCAGATCCTTCTGGGTCAGCAAGTGAGTCGCCGGACACACCACCGCGCCCAGCTTATGCAGGGCCAGAATGGAAAACCAGAACTCATAATGGCGCTTGAGAATTAGCATGACCTTGTCTCCCTTGGTAATGCCCCGGGCTGCCAGCATGGAGGCGGTCTTGTCGCTGAAGCGTTTCATATCTCCAAAGGTAAAGATCCGTTCCTCCCCCTCCGGGTTGCACCAGACCATGGCCCGGCGGTCAGGCTCCTGCCGCGCGATTTCATCCACGACATCATAGGAAAAGTTAAACCGTGAGGGACACTGAACCGAAAAACGGTTTAAAACACCCCGCTCATCAAACTCCTCTGTGCAAAATTTTTGATACAGGTTTTCAACTGCCATGATGACACCCCAATCCGCGTGCCGCGGATTTCCTTTCATTTTTTATATCCCAGATAGTATAACGTGATTATTAAAATTATATATAAAGCTTATTGTCATTATAACATCCGATTATAAAATGTCAAGCACATTTTATACCGGATTTTTTCTTGACTTTTTCCCAGTCATTCTCTATGCTATGGACACTATGAACACAGGCGGAGGGAGAGATAATGATGGATTCTGAGACTAATCAGCGGCGGCTGACCTTGCCGGTCACCGACGCGCTGGCGGGGCGGACCACGTTAGAGCTGCTGCGCCGGGAATTGGGGCTGTCATCCGGCGTGGTTAAGCGCGCCAAGCTTCTCCCGGACGGGATTTTGCTGGATCACGCCCCGGTCTTTACCAACGTCCGCCCTCAGACGGGCCAGCTTCTCTCCATCCGTCTGGATGACGGACAGCACGGTCACATCCCGCCTGTGGAAGGCCCGTTGGATATCGCCCACGAGGATGAGGACATTTTAATCCTAAACAAGCCCGCCGGTATTCCCGTCCATCCCAGCCAGGGCCACCACGGCGACACTCTGGGTAATTTTCTCGCGGCGTATTTTAAAAACCGCGGCATCCCCTTCGTCTTTCGGCCTGTCAACCGTCTGGATCTCGGCACCTCCGGCGTGATGGTGGTGGCAAAGCATGCCCACGCCCAGGAGGTTTTAAAGCGCCAGCTGCACACTCACGCCTTCCGCCGCCACTATCTGGCGGTGTGCGACCACTGCCCGCCCAGCCTGTCAGGGATGGTTGACGCCCCCATCGGACGGGCGGACGCATCTGTTTTAAAGCGGGAAATTCGCCCGGACGGCGCCCCTTCCCGCACTCATTACCGAGTTGTGCGGACCATGGGCACCCGCTGTCTGGTGGAGCTGGAACTGGAGACCGGCCGCACCCATCAAATCAGGGTGCATATGGCCTTTCTTGGTTGCCCTCTCACCGGGGATTTCCTCTACGGCACGGAGCAGCCCGGCGTGATTGGCCGGACCGCCCTCCATTCTGCCCGGCTGTCCCTGTTTCATCCGATTACGGGAGAAGCAATATACAAAGCCGCGCCCCTGCCTTTCGACATGGCGCGGCTCTGCGGCGAAGATACGCCGTGGGCTGGCGGCCTTTAATCCCAATGCTTCTAATGAAGTGTCTTGACGGAACGTCCCTCCACCAATTCAAAGGGAACGGTAATATGGGAATGAACCTCCATTTGGGACAGCCCCCGCATCAGCAGCTCCACACTGGCACGGGCAATGTCGCCGATGGGCTGGCGGATGGTGGTAATGGGCGGGTTATAGTACTGCGTCATTTCAATGCCGTCGTAGCCGATGATAGAGACATCCCCCGGCACCTTTCTTCCGCTGTCCAGCGCCGCCCGCGCCGCGCCGATGGCCATGGCATCAGACAGGGCAAACACCGCGGTAAATCCCACGCCTGAAATCAGCGCGCGGCGCATCGCCTCGTGGGCCGAGCTCATGGAAAAATTGGCTGTAAAGTACATAGTATCCTCAAACGCTCTGTGATGCTGCTCAAAGCTGTCCTTTACACCCATCCAGCGGTAATAGGTGGAGTTCTCCTTTTCCAGGCTTCCGCCGATCACAGCAATATTGCGGTGTCCTTTTTGGAAGAGATAGTCGACCGCGGCCTTCGCCGCCGCCCTGTCGTCCACACCCACGGAAAACACATTCGGAAGCTTTATATCGGACGCGTTCTGTGTGGAAAACACGCAGGGAATCTGAATCGACCGAAGCTCATCCTCCCGCCCCTTGGGATTTCCGCCTAAAAAAATCACGGCTTTAACCGACTTATCCGCGCAGATGCGGCGGGCGGCAAGCAATTCGTTTTCCCTGTCGTCAATATAATGAAGCAGAAACTGAAAACCATTCTGTTCCACATAGTACTGCAGCTTTGTCACGATGCTCACCAGAAAAATATTTTGTGTACCGCGAATGATGGCTGCAATCCGGTTTGGCGTCCTATGCTGAATGCCAGTACCTTTAATTACAACCTCTTCTACCTTTCTGCCATTCACTATGCGAGAAACCGTTTCCGCACCCACGCAGGTCAACTCCTTATCTTGTCTTTTTTCCTCTCCCAAACCTTTCCGTCTTTTCTTTTGATTCTATCATTCTTTTACCCCCCGTGTCAATTCACATCCAACGTGTCAGGCATCGGTCTTTTCTGCCGGAAATGCTGCGGGTTTTAAACCTCATGATGGAAGCAACAGAAAAAAGCGTGCCTTGCAGCGCTCCAAAAAACGCTTACAGCACGCTCCTTCCTGTTTAGAGACGGGTTTTCCGCAGGAAAAACTCTATGTCCCTCTGTTCCTTTTCCGCGTCGAAGGCTGTCCGGCCCATCCTGTCGCACAAACCCAGCAGCGCCACCTCGCCACTGTCCACGCTGCGCTTCATGCCGGGCAAATCCGCAAAGGGCAGTCCCTTCACCACATAGAGAACGTGCATATGATACCTGACCAATGCGCATACCCGGTCAATAAATGCCCTATCATCGGTAAACTCCAACAAAAAAACCCTGGCCAGCACCGCCCCGGCCTTATCGTGATCATAGTGGGTAATCCTTCCGTTCCTGATTCTGGTGGAGGCTGGCTTTCCCACGTCGTGCAGCAGCGCCGCCCACATAAACGCGGCGGGGTCGGCGCTTCGCCCTCTGACCTTCGCCGCCTCATCCACCACCAGCAGCGTATGGTTCCATACGTTCCCTTCCGGGTGGTACAGCGGCGATTGCTCAGTTTGTCTCAGACGGCGCAGCATATCGAAGGGACACTGGCGGAACAGCGGATGATCATAGACCATGCCGAGATAGCGCGAAGGCTTTTGATCCTCCAGCAGGTGCCTGCCCATCTCCAGATACAGAAGCTCAGGGGTCATTTGCCATGTTCCGCGCCATCGTTCTGTCTGAACACTGCTCTGGCGCTCTCCGCGTTGGGATCATGCTTGATTTGTTTGGAGTGGAAGGTACCATCCTGCTTTTTGCCGGGTTCCTTTTTCTTATGACCGCTGCCCATAGCGCTCTCCTAACGTTTTGTATTGGGCCCCAGCGCTTCCTTTTTCGCGTTGTGTCCCTGATTCTGGTTCTCGGGACTTCCGCCCGAAGCGTTCCATTCGCTCTCATGCTTCTTCCCGGTTGTCCGATCCTTGTAATTCATCGCGTCTCACCTCGGGTATAGTTTGCGGGGATCGGTACGGAATATGCGCCGCCGCTCAGATATTTGACATCAAACGCCCGTCAAATCAAAAGCCGGGACATAGCGCCCGGCGGCGGCAGAGGGCTCCTGAACATAACCCTCCAGCCCCAGATTCTCCATGTATTCCTCAGCGGCGCGGATTTCAGATCGGCGCAGGACTCGGTTTAATTCGGGAAACCGTCCCGCCTGCCCCAAAGGCGTATACTGGCTCATCAGGGAAAAGAGCACCGTCCCCCGGGGGAAGGTTTCCGTAGCCCAATCCATTACCCGTTTGGCCTGCGCCGTCTGTCCGGGGAGAATCAGGTGACGGATGACAACCCCCCGCCTGAGCAGCCCGCCCTCCATCACGACGGGGCCTGTCTGTCGTACCATTTCCTCAATCGCCGGGATTGCGTACCGGGGATAGTCCGCCGCGCCGGAATAGCGCAGCGCCGTCTCTGAATCGAGATATTTCAGGTCAGGCAGGTAAATCTGCACCTTTCCCTCCAGCGCCCTTAACGTCTCAGGGCGCTCATAACCGCCGGAATTCCACACCACGGGCACGGGATACCGCTCCAGATGCTCCGCCAGCATCATGGAAAAATGAGTTGGATTGACCAGATTAATGTTGTGCGCCCCCTGGGCGATAAGCTCCTGGATGATATCTCCCAGCCGCCGAGGGGATATCCGCTTTCCGATACCCTGATGACTGATCTCATCATTCTGGCAAAAAACACAGCTTAAGCAACAGCCTGAAAAAAAGATGGTACCGGAGCCGTTTGTTCCGGAAATGGAGGGCTCTTCCCATTGGTGCAGGGCGGCCCTGGCCACCACAAAGGAGGCGGGCATCCGGCAGAAGCCCTTTCCTTCCGTCTCGCTCCGTTCCGCTCCGCACAGCCTGGGGCAGCAATTGCAGATCATAAGCCTTCCTCCACCCAGCCCAGACAACCGGAAAACGCGTTGGGGACAGCGTAATCTCCCACCAGGGCGGCGTGGTCCGCCCAAACCCATCCCTCGGGCAGCGCTTCAGTCTCCGCATCCGCCCGCCATACGTGCATATGCCATTCCACATGGGTAAAAATATGCTTTGCCGCGCCGAGACGCCGAAGGGAATTCGGAGAGATCCCCCATTGCGCCGGAAGACAATCCGTCCCCCCCTCTGTGTTGGGATATTCCCAAAGTCCTGCCAGCAGCCCTTTTCTCTCCCTGCGCCGCAGAGCGACTCTGTTCTGATGAAAGATCAGAAAAACGGTTTTCTCTTCAATACGCCTTGCCTTCTTTTTGGCTTTGACAGGAAGCTCTCCCGTTCGTCCGGTGTTCAGCGCCACGCAGATGGAGGCGGCGGGACAACGGTCACAGAGGGGCGCGCCATTGGGCAGACACACTGTGGCTCCAAGCTCCATCATCGCCTGATTGAAGTCCCCGGGAAGCTTCCTGGGAATCACCTCCCGCAGAGCGTCGGTGACCTTCCTCTTCATGGCCGGCGTGGCAATGTCACTGGCGTCCCCGGTCAGCCGCGCCACCACCCGGAGTACGTTGCCGTCCACGGCGGGAACCGCCAGCCCGAACGCAATGGATCCGATGGCCCCCGCCGTGTACTCTCCCACACCGGGCAGACGCAGCAGCTCCTCCACAGTGTTTGGAAAGGCCCCATTTCCCCGCTCGATGATCTGTTGGGCGGCCTTGTGAAGATTGCGGGCACGGCTGTAATAACCCAGCCCCTGCCACAGCTTCATCAGCCGGTCCTCCTCCACGGCGGCCAGGGCGGCCACGCCGGGCAGCGCCTCCATAAACCGCCGGTAATAATCCAGCGCCGCCGCAACCCGGGTCTGCTGAAGCATAATTTCAGACACCCAGACGTGATAGGGCGTGGGATCCTCCCGCCAGGGCAGAGTCCGCCTGTTCTCGTAGTACCACTCCAGCAGCGGAATGGGCAGCTGTTCCAGTATGTTCAAGGAAAACCTCCTGTTTTCATCCGTCGGGCTACATAGCGGCCACGCGTTCTGAGGTAATTTTCTTCAGCGCCAGCGCCAGCGTGTCAATCTCCTCCCGGGTGGTGGCAGTATCAAAGGAGACGCGCAGCACTCCCATCCGTACCCGGGGCGGCAGTTTCAGCGCTTCAAACACATGGCTCGCCTTTCCTTTGTGGCAGGCAGAGCCGGAGGAAACGCAGATTCCCTCCGCGTCCAAAGCCTGTACCATCATCTGGCTGGGGTAACCGGGAAGCGAAACCGCCAGAATATGGGGCGCTTCCCCGTTGCTCACAACCTCCAGACCCGGTATTCCGGATAAGATTGACAAGGAGTATTCCTTTATGCCGTTCATTGCGGCAACATTTTCCTCAAACCGTTCCCGCCCCACCCGGCAGGCGGCGGCAAAGGCCGCAATCTGCGCGGTGGGCTCGGTTCCAGATCGCAGCCCACCCTCCTGCCCACCGCCAAGAAGCAGGCCTTTTATCTTTACACCTTTCTTGATGTACAGCGCTCCAATCCCCTTGGGCGCGTGTATTTTATGCCCGCTCACCGTGAGCAGATCCACTCCCAGCTGGGAGGGGGTAACGGGGATTTTTAAAAAGCCCTGAACAGCATCAGTGTGAAATAGAATATCGGGGTCATAGGCCTTCACCGCCCGCACCGCCTCCGCCACGGGCTGGACCGTTCCCAACTCGTTGTTTACCAGCATCATGGACACCAGCACCGTGTCGGGCCGCAGCGCGGCGGTCAGGTCCTCCACCGAGGCATGCCCTGAACGGTCCGGCTTAAGATAGGTAACTTCATATCCCTCCGCCGCCAGCGCCTTACACGGTTCCAAAACCGCCGCATGCTCAATGGCTGTGGTGATGATATGCCTGCCCTTGCGGCGGTTCTTTTTAACGGCCGCGGTGATTGCCCAGTTGTTGCTCTCGGTGCCGCAGGAGGTAAAAATCAACTCCTCCGGCAGACAGCCCAGCGCCTCGGCTACCACGCCCCGGTCCGCCTTTAGCGCAGAGGCGGCCTCCTGTCCCAGCCCGTAGCCGGAGGAAGGGTTCCCATAGCCCTCCGTCATAGCCTCGCAGGCGGCGTGCACCGCCTCGGGGCAAACGCTGGTGGTGGCGGCGTAATCCAAATAAACCGGCATGATCATCTCTCCCGACTGAATCGTTACATAAGTGTATATTGTATGGTTGTTTACGGGTAAAGTCAAGTGTCCGCGTAATAGCCCGCGCAAAGGACTGTTTTTAAATTTTTACGGAGAAATTCATTAATTCTTAAGCAAAAGGAAACCGTTTCCGGCGATTGGGTTTGTTAAACTACCTCCTGTCATCAAACCAACGGGAGGAATGTTTATGGAACCGATTTTAACCGCAGTTCAGCTGAAAAAGGTTTATGGAGGACGGGGAAACCAATCCTCCGCCCTATCCGATGTGAATTTCAAGGTATTCCCCGGCGAATTTACAGGCATTATGGGTGCGTCGGGCAGCGGCAAAACCACCCTGCTCAACTGTATCTCCACCATCGACCGGCCCACCGGGGGCAGTATTATTGTGGATGGTCAGGATGTGACGGCGTTAAAGCCAGCCGCCCTCTCCAGCTTCCGACGGGAGCGCCTGGGCTTTGTCTTTCAGGACTGCAATCTGCTGGACACGCTCACGGTATTTGAAAACATCGCGCTGGCCCTCACCATTTTGAAAACACCTGTCAGTGAGCTGAAATCCTCGGTGCGAGAAACCGCCAATCTGCTGGGCATCGGCGACGTGCTGGACAAATTTCCCTATCAAATCTCCGGCGGCCAGAGGCAGCGGGCCGCCGCCGCCCGTGCCATCATCACAAAGCCCGCCCTGCTGCTGGCCGACGAACCCACCGGCGCGCTGGATTCCAAATCCGCCCGTCTGCTGCTGGAACGTCTGGACGAGCTGAACCGCGAGCGAGGGGCCACCATTCTCATGGTCACCCATGACGCTTTCACCGCCAGCTGGTGCCGCCGTATCCTGTTTCTCAAGGATGGCAGCATCTATGCCGTGCTTGACCGAGGCGAGGCAGACAGGCAGGATTTTTTCCATCGGATTATGGAAATTGTGAGTGAACTGGGGGGTGACGAGACCCATGTTTCTTAAGCTGGCGCTCCGCAACGTTACCCGCGGCATGCGGGATTATTCCGTCTACTTTCTGACGCTGACCTTCGGTGTGTGTGTCTTTTATATGTTTAACTCCCTTGGAAGCCAGCCCGCCATGACCATACTGGCCAGCTCGGACGCGGGCATGGTGAAGGACATCCTCCTCTACATGGACGTACTTTCGGTTTTTGTGTCGGTGGTACTGGCCTGTCTGGTGCTCTATGCCAACCGTTTTATGCTCCGCCGCCGGAAAAAGGAGCTGGGCACCTATCTGCTGCTGGGATTGCCGCTGTCGAAGCTATCCCTTCTTCTCTTCTGCGAGGTTCTGCTGATTGGTATTTTAGCCCTTGTGACGGGCATCGCTCTGGGCATTTTCGGCTCTCTGGGGTTGTCCGCTCTCACCCTGTCGCTGTTTCAAATTGATGTCCCTCAGCTCGGCTTTGTGTTCAGCGGAAGCTCCGTGGGCAAAACCATTTTATATTTCAGCGTCATGTTTCTGGTGGTGATGGTGTTCAATCAGATTTCCGTGGCTCGGCGCAAGCTGATTGACCTCATGACGGACGAGCGAAAAAACGAGGTTCTTAAAAACCAGTCTCTCCCTTTCTCCGTCCTTCACTTTCTGCTGGGCGTTGCCCTTCTGCTGTCCGCCTATGCCATACTGCTGCTTCGCGGGATACTGGCACTGGACAAATGGTTTCTGGTCATGCTTTTCATCGGTGCTCTGGGGACGCTGTTGTTTTTCCGCGGGCTGTCCGGCTTTATTCTCCAGCTCTGCCGCCGCCACGAGACACTCTATTATAAAAATCTCAACATGTTTGTGCTGCGGCAGTGGAGCGGTAAAATCCACTCCACCTATCTGTCCATGACGGTCATCTGTATCATGCTGCTGCTGGCCATCGGCATCAGCGCCTGCTCTTTGGGACTGAACAACGCGGTTGACAGCTCGGTTCAGACGTATATCAGCTCCATGTCCACTCAGGAAATTCAGGATATCTACGGCGGCTACGACAACATGCTCCAGTCGGTTTACCTTGAGACGGCGGGCAGCAAGCTTCTGGTACTCTATATGGGTCTGTACCTGGGCATGATCTTTCTGCTGTCCAGTGCGGCGGTGCTGGCGCTTCAGCAGCTGTCTCAAACCGCCGATAATATCGTCCGCTATCAGATTCTGGCCCGTCTGGGCACGGAGGAGCGCATGCGCGGCAGGGCGGTCTTTGCCCAAATTTTTCTGGCTTTTTTCCTTCCGCTGGCTTTGGCGGTTGTGCACGCCGCGGTGGGTATAACCGCCGCCAACTCGGTAATCGCCCAGGTGGGACAGCTGGACACCGGAGCAAGCTCCGTTCTGACGGCGTGCTTCATTCTGGTCATTTACGGGACTTATTTCCTGCTGACCTTCCTTGGAAGCCGCCGCATTCTGCGGGAACGGCGCTGAGAAACCGTGGATTTTAAACCGCTTCGAAAAAAGCTTGCTTTTGTGATTGATCTATGGTATATTATTTGTTACTTGACGGGTTGTCTCCATCTGGCAGCCCAATTGATTACCACCTATCACCGCTCTTCCGAGCGTATCTGAAAGGAACGATGAACTATGTCCACCGCGATGATCGTGGTTTCCATCATCTATGTCATCGGCGCCATTTTCTTAACCACTGTGGTTCTGATGCAATCCGGCAAAAGCGCGGGTCTTTCCGGCGCCATTGGAGGCGGAGTTGATACCTTCCTCTCGAAGAACAAGGCCAAAACCTGGGACTCCAAGCTTGCCAAGCTCACCAAATGGGTCGCTATTTTCTTCCTGATTATCACCCTGGCGATGCATTTTCTGTAAGCTCAATAGTATTGATGCCGGTTTCCTCTCGGAAACCGGCATTTTTATACCCTCAAAGAACAAAACAGCCGCCCCTTTCGCAATCTCCGCCGGAGCGGAGCGCGAAAGGGGCGGTATTTCTTTTGAACCGCCGCGAAGACGGTTTACTTAATAGTCATCAGCAGTTCGCCAGCTTTGACGTTTCCGCCCTCTTTGATAAAAATCTCATCTACCGTGCCAGCCATACGGGCTACGACAGAGGTTTCCATCTTCATTGCCTCGATCACCGCGACAACCTGGTTTTCCTCAACCTTGTCACCGGGCTTCACACTCACCTTAGAGATCAGACCGGGAATGGAAGAGCCGATCTGACTCTTATCCTCAGGGTTTGCCAGCACCACCGCCTTCCCCTTGATCTCAGCACGTTTGTCGGGTACCGCAACCTCGCGGCGCATGCCATTGAGCTCAAAGTTTACAGTGCGGGTGCCGTCATCATTCTGATCGCCGAGCCCCATATATTTGATCACCAGCGTCTTGCCGTCCTCGATATTGATCTTATTGGTTTCGCCGACAGCAAGCCCATTGAAGAATACATGGCTGCCCATTCTCATGATATAGCCATACTCCTGACGGTGCTTGGAGTATTCCTCCACCACCTTGGGATAAATACACCAGGAAATCACCGTGCGGCGGGAAGGATTAGGCAAGAATTTCTCCACTTCCGTCTTCGCCGCGTCAAAATCGACGGCTGGGAGCAGCTCGCCGGGACGGCAGGTAATGGGCTTTTCACCCTTCAGCACCACGCGCTGCAGCTCAGGCGGGAAGCCCCACGCGGGCTGACCCATCATGCCCTTGAAGTAGGAAACCACGGAATCGGGGAAGGTCAGCGCCTCGCCCCGCTCCACAATGTTCTCGGGCGTCAGATCGTTTTGCACCATGAAGATCGCCAGATCGCCCACCATTTTGGAGGAGGGAGTCACCTTGACCAGATCTCCCAGCATATCGTTGACGGTTTTGTACATCTCCTTGACCTCGTTGAAGCGGTGTCCCAAGCCCAAAGAGGCCACCTGCGGCTGCAGGTTGGTGTACTGTCCGCCGGGGATCTCGTAGCGGTAAATATCGGTAGTGGGGCTCTTTAAGCCTTCGTCAAACCTGGCATAACGCAGACGGACGTCCGCCCAGTAATCAGTCAGCTTCTGCAGCGCCTTGATGTCAAGACCGGTATCGCGCTCCTCTCCCTCCAGCGCGGCCACCACCGCATTCATGGAGGGGTTGCTGGTGAGGGAGGACATGGAAGAGATGGCGGTGTCCACGATATCCACCCCGGCCTCCGCCGCCATCAGATACATGGCAACCTGATTGCCGGTGGTATCGTGGGTGTGGAGATGGATGGGGAGTCCGATCTCGTTTTTCAGGGCTGTGATCAGCTTTTTGGCGGCATAAGGCTTCAGCAGGCCGGACATATCCTTGATGGCCAGCAGATGGGCGCCGCGCTTTTCCAGCTCCTTAGCCATATTGACATAGTAATCTAAGGTATATTTATCGCGCTTGGGATCGAGAATATCTCCGGTATAGCAGATGGTGGCCTCGCAGAGCTTGCCTTGCTTGAGAACCTCGTCCATAGCGATTTCCATGCCGGGAATCCAGTTTAACGAGTCAAACACACGGAACACGTCGATGCCCGATTTGGCGGACTCCTCAACGAAAGCGCGGACAAGGTTGTCCGGGTAGTTGGTATAGCCCACGGTGTTGGAGCCGCGCAGCAGCATCTGGAAGGGGATGTTAGGAATGGCTTTGCGCAGCAGATCCAGACGCTCCCAGGGAGACTCGTGCAGGAAGCGGTACGCCACATCGAAGGTCGCGCCGCCCCACATCTCCAGAGAGAAGCAGTCTCCCAGAATCTCAGCCGTTCCTTCGGCAGCCTTGAGCATGTCACGGGTACGCATTCGGGTGGACAGCAGCGACTGATGGGCGTCACGCATGGTGGTGTCGGTAATCAGCAGCTTTTTCTGATTCAGCACCCACTTGGACACCGCCTCAGGCCCTTCTTTGTCCAGCAGCTCCTTTAAGCCGTGCAGCGGCTTCCCGGTGGGCTGGGGGAATCGTGGGGTATCGTACTGCTTGCGCTCAGCGTTAGGGTTATCCACCTGAATCTGGGCAATATATTTCAGCATACGGGTGGCGCGGTCACGGCTGTTTTCAATTTCAAACAGCTCAGGGGTATCGTCAATGAATTTTGTGTGGCACTTTCCCGCATGGAATGCGGGATGGGTCAGAATGTTGGTAATGAAGGGAATGTTGGTCTTGACGCCGCGGACATGCTCCTCGCTGATAGCGCGGGTGGCACGGCGGCAAGCACCCTCAAAGGTATTGTCCCAAGAGGTAACCTTCACCAGCAGAGAGTCATAATAGGGTGAAATGACGCTGCCCACGCCAGCGTTGCCGCCATCCAGACGGACTCCAAAGCCGCCGCCGGAGCGGTAGGCCGTGATTTTTCCGGTATCCGGTGCGAAATTGTTGGTGGGATCCTCTGTGGTGACGCGGCACTGGATGGCGTAGCCGTTAATATGCAGGTCATCCTGAGAACGAAGTCCGATCATGGGATGGGACATGGGCTGTCCCTCCGCGATGAGAATCTGTGCCCGCACCAAGTCCACGCCGGACACCATCTCAGTCACGGTGTGCTCCACCTGAATGCGGGGATTCATCTCGATAAAATAGTGACCGCCGTTCTTATCAACCAGAAATTCCACCGTTCCGGCGTTCTCATAGTTGACATGCTTCGCAATCTTCACCGCATCGCTGTGAAGCTTCTCCAGGGTTTCCTGGGGCACCGAGAACGCAGGCGCAAGTTCCACCACCTTCTGGTAGCGGCGCTGAAGCGAGCAGTCGCGTTCACCCAGATGCATAATATTGCCGTGCTTGTCACCGAGAATCTGTACCTCGATATGCTTCGGCTCCACCAGATATTTTTCAATGAAAATATCGTCGTTGCCAAAGGCCTTTTTGGCTTCATTTTTCACCAGCTCGAAAGCGGGCTTCACCTCTTCCGGCTTGTCACAGCGGCGCATGCCGCGCCCGCCGCCGCCGGCCGCGGCTTTGAGGATAATGGGGAACCCGTAAGAAATCGCCTTTTCCAGCGCCTCGTCCCCATCCTTGAGCGGGACCGTGGAGCCTGGAATCGTGGGCACACCGCAGGCCAGGGCAATTGCTTTGGCGTTGAGCTTGTCGCCCATCTGGTCCAGTATCTGAGAGGACGGCCCGATGAAGGTGATATCCGCCTCCTCGCAGGCCCGTGCAAAGTCCGCGTTTTCGGAAAGGAACCCATAACCGGGATGAATCGCGTCCACCCCGCGGCGCTTTGCTAAATTAATAATCGCGGGAATATCAAGGTAAGCGCCCAGAGGGGATTTGTTCTCGCCGATGAGATATGCCTCGTCCGCCGCCGTGCGGAACAGGCTGGTAATGTCCTCGTTGGAGTACATAGCAACTGTGTTAAGTCCAAGGTCATAGCAGGCTCGGAATACGCGGATTGCAATTTCTCCGCGGTTTGCAACCAACACCTTGCTGAATGCTTTTTCTGCCACCGGGCTTCATCGTCCTTTCGCAGTAAATTTGATCATGCAAGTTACATTATAACCCGCTCCGATGGCATATGCAATGCTTAGGCTAAAAATTGTCGTAACGACTACGGATGATGTTCTTTTCTGCCACCGCATTGTTTAGTATTGCCGAGAAACACATATGTCCTTGATCCAAGGACACTTGCGAATATCATGTGAAGTATGTTAATATTATGATAAATTTACCGGAAGAAGGATTGAGTCCGATGGAGCCTCCCAACCTCGACACCGCCCTGAACGCCTACCCTGGTGTCGGCCCCGCACGTCTCAGGGCTCTCAACCGCCTCGGACTGTTCCGCGGCGGGGATCTGCTGGACTACTATCCCCGGGATTATGAGGATCGCACCAGGTCATACACCATTCGGGACGCGCCCCCGGGTGAGCCTGTCTGCGTCCGCGCCATGGCCGCGGAGCTTCCCTGGCTGACCCGGGTCAACCAGGGTCTGGAACTGGTGAAGCTGAAGGCTGTGGACGATACCGGAACCATGACCGTGACCTTTTTCAACCAGCGCTATGTCCGCGCCGCCATTTCCCCAGGCGAGAGCTATATTTTTTTCGGGATCCTGGAGCGTTTCGGCTCCTCCTGCCAGATGACCAATCCGGTCTTTGAACTGGAGTCTTCTCCCCGATTCACTGGGCGCATTATGCCGGTCTATTCCCTTACGGCTGGCCTTTCCAATCATTTTCTGGCTGGCCTGACGGAGCGCACACTGAACGCCGTGCTGGACGTGGTCACGGAACCCCTGCCGGAGGCGCTTCTTGACCGCTTCCATCTGGCCCGGCGGCAGTTTGCCCTCCGGAATATTCACTTTCCGGATTCCCTTGATTCCCTTGAGCTTGCCCGCCGACGCCTGGTGTTTGAGGAATTCTTGTATCTTTCCGTGGGCCTCTCTATGCTCCGGCGGCGGCGGAGCGGCGAAGGCGGCCTTGTGTTTTCTCCCTTCGCCATGGAGGAGTTTGCCCGTCTGCTCCCCTTTCCGCTTACGGCTGCTCAGCGGCGGGTGATCGAGGAGGCCGCGTGCGACCTGACCTCCGGGCGGATCATGAACCGGTTGGTGCAGGGCGACGTGGGCTCCGGTAAAACCGCCATTGCCGCCGCCTGCTGCTGGCTGTCTGCCAAAAGCGGATACCAAAGCGCTTTTATGGCCCCCACGGAGCTTCTGGCAAAGCAGCACTTCCGCACGCTCACTGCGCTGTTGGCGCCCTCCGGTCTTCGGGTCGCCCTGCTCACTGCCTCGGTCAAGGGTTCTGAGCGGAAGGCACTGTATTCCGCTCTGCTGGCAGGAGAAATTGATATTCTGGTGGGCACCCACGCGCTGCTGTCTCCCGGCGTGGCCTTTCGGTCACTGGGGCTGGCCGTGGCCGACGAGCAGCACCGCTTCGGCGTCGCACAGCGGGCGGCGCTCTCCGCCAAGGGCAGCCGTCCCCATGTTCTGGTGATGTCCGCCACCCCTATTCCACGCACTCTGGCGTTGATCATGTACGGCGATCTGGACATTTCCATCGTGGACGAGCTGCCTCCCGGCAGGACGCCTGTGGCTACCTTTTTAATTGGAGAGGACAAGCGCACCCGGATCAACCGGTTCGTGGAGAAGCTCACCCGCGAGGGGCGGCAGGTCTACATGGTCTGCCCCCTGATTGAGGAACAGCCCGGGGACACTTCCCCCGGCGAAGCACCCAGTCTGTCAAACCTCAAATCAGTCATTGCCTACACCGCCCAATTGCAGGCAACGGTGTTTCCGACGCTGCGGGTAGCCCTGCTCCACGGAAAAATGAAGCCCAGGGAAAAGGAAGAAGTGATGTCCGCCTTCTTAAGCGGCGAAATTGATGTTTTAGTTTCCACCACCGTGATTGAGGTCGGGGTGGACGTGCCCAACGCCGCGCTGATGATCATCGAAAACGCCGAGCGGTTCGGGCTGTCCCAGCTGCATCAGCTCAGAGGCCGGGTAGGCCGCGGAACGCACCAATCCTACTGCGTCCTCATCACGGGAACCAAGCATCCCGAAAGCCTCCGCCGTCTGAACGCCCTGACCAAAACCGGCGACGGCTTTTCCATCGCGGAGGAGGACTTGAAGCTGAGAGGCCCCGGTGATTTTTTCGGGCATCGCCAGCACGGCCTGCCTCATTTAAAGGTGGCGGACTTCGCGGCGGACACCCGCGCCCTGAAAGAGGCTCAGAACGCCGCGGAGGAATTGCTGTCCGTGGATCCGGATTTGACCGCGTCGGAGCATACCGGAATTTTAAAACAGGTAAAGCGCCTGTTCGAGGAAAATCCCGATATTTTTAATTGATCCGGCCCATAGGGTGATCCACAAACCCACGGCGTGTTCAGCCGCCCGGTTTGTTATGATTGCGATATGATTTAAGAAGGAAGGAATTGTTATGACACATCAGGAATACGCCGCCTCCCTGCGGGAGGATCAGCGATGCCACTATAACTGCTGCCAGTCCACCTTAACCCCCTTTGCCGTAGAGTGCGGAGTTGACGCGAAAACCGCCTGTTCCCTGGGCGCTCATTTCGGCGCGGGGATGCGCCGGGGCGGGGTCTGCGGCGCGGTGACCGGCGGGCTGATGGCCCTGGGTCTGATGGGCGCGGATGAAGCCGCCGCCCGCGGTTTTCTCAGGCGGTTCGGGGAAGAAGCCGGAAATCTGGATTGCGCTCAGCTTTTAAAGCACAATCAGGAGCTGGGCGGCGATAAAAAGTGTCACTGCGACGGACTCATCGGCCTTGCCATCCGGCTGGTGGAGGATACCGCGAGGGACTGAGCCTGTAGTTTGATTGCATCCGAAGCATGAAAGTAAACGATCGGCAATCCGCAGCCTGCTCTGCAAAAAGAGCGAGCCGCGGATTGCCTTTTCCATCTTTCCGCCGTTCATATTTAATTTACAAGAACCCTATTGACAATTCGTGGGCATGGTGGTACATTATCTTTAGCACTCAGATAGGCCGAGTGCTAAAGAGGTGAACGATTTGGAACTGACGCCCAGACAAAAACGAATTCTTCGCGCGGTGGTTGAAAATTATATTGAAACGGCTGAACCCGTCGGCTCCAAAGTCATTACGGAAACCGAGGGCTTGGATGTTTCCTCCGCCACCGTCCGCAACGAAATGGCGGCGCTGGAGACTCTGGGGCTTTTGGAACAGCCTCATACGTCTGCCGGACGGATTCCCTCTCCACAGGGATATCGTCTCTACGTCAACGAACTGATGGAAGCCCACAGGCTCTCCATGCAGGAGACCACACGGATCAACGAAGCGCTGAAGCTGAAAATGCAGGAGCTTGACCGCGTCATTGATCAGGCGGGCCGCATCGTCTCCCAGTTCACAAAATATCCTGCTTTTGCCCTGGCCACAGGCAATAAGCGCGTCACCATCCGGCGCTTCGACCTGCTGATGGTAGAGGACAGCGCCTTCATTGTGGTTGTTCTGACCGATTCCAACATGGTCAGAAACAAACTGGTTCGTCTGCCTGGCACGTTGAATGAACCACAACTGCAGCTGCTCAACACGCTGCTCAACACCACCTTTGTCAATCTGACCCTGGAGGAAATTACCCCCGAGCTGATGCGGGTCGCTTCCCACGCCGCCGGGGAGGCCTACGGTCTCATTTCTCTGGTGGTCTCCTTCGCCATGGAGGTTCTGGAGGAGCTGGAATCCCGCTCGTTCCACACCGCCGGCATTACAAAGCTGTTGGAGCATCCCGAATACAAAAGCCTGGACAGGGCACAGCCACTGATTAACTATCTGTCCAATGAATCCGACGGTACCTACCTTCCCTCGCCCAGTCAGGAGGAAACCAAAATTATCATTGGACCGGAAAATCTGGCCAATGAATTGAAGGATACCAGCGTGGTGGTTGCCAGCTATGATATCGGAGATAATATGCGTGGGATCATCGGTGTTGTCGGTCCCACCCGAATGGATTACGCAAGGGTTACCGCCCGTTTGTCTTATTTCGCGGAGGGACTCTCCCGCCTGTTTGGAAAAGGAGTTCTGCCTCCCGTCGAGGATTCTAAAAAGGAGGAATAAGCCCAAATGAGTCAAAAGCATAAAAAAGCAAGTGAAACGCCTTCAGACGTGACCGTCACACAGGAAACCACCCCCGAGGAGGGAATTCCGGCCGGTGAAGCCGCCTCCGCGGCGGAGCAGACCGACCCTCTGCAGGAGACTCTGAAAACCGCCCAGCTTGCCCTGGCGGCCAAAGAGGAGCAGTATCTGCGTCTGGCGGCGGAATACGATAATTTTCGCAAACGCACTGCGAAGGAACGGGAGGCCACCTGGGCGGATTCGAAAATGGAAACCGTTAAAGCCTTTCTCCCCGTCTACGATAATCTCTCCCGTGCGTTAAAGCAGGAAACCGCCGACACGGCCTATGCCAAAGGGGTCGAAATGACTATGAACCAGCTTAATGGCATTTTGGAAAAGCTGAGTGTCGCCGAAATTCCCGCGCTGGGTGCAGTCTTTGATCCCAATCTCCATAACGCGGTCATGCATGTGGAGGATGAATCCGTTGCCGAAAATACCATCGTGGAGGTCTTTGAACCGGGCTTTACCCTGGATGAAAAAATCATTCGTTTTGCCATGGTTAAGGTGGCAAATTAAATCAAACACATTTCATCATAATAACGTATTAGATTTGTGAAATAGGAGGAATCACATTATGTCCAAGATTATTGGTATCGATTTAGGAACAACCAACTCCTGCGTCTCCGTTATGGAGGGCGGCGAAGCCGCTGTCATCCCCAACGCAGAGGGCAACCGCACCACGCCGTCCGTCGTCGCCTTTTCCAAGGATGGCGAGCGTATGGTGGGTCAGGTGGCAAAACGCCAGGCCATCACCAATCCCGACCGCACCGTGGCTTCCATCAAGCGCGAAATGGGCACGAATTATAAGGTAACCATCGACGGCAAGAACTATACCCCTCAGGAAATCTCAGCCATGGTGCTTCAGAAGCTGAAGGCTGACGCCGAGGCCTATCTGGGTCAGCCTGTGACGGAGGCCGTCATCACCGTTCCCGCTTACTTCACCGACGCACAGCGTCAGGCCACCAAGGACGCAGGCCGCATCGCTGGTCTGGACGTCAAGCGCATCATCAACGAGCCCACCGCCGCCGCACTGGCCTACGGCATGGATAAAGAATCCGATCAGAAAATCATGGTCTACGATCTGGGCGGCGGCACCTTTGACGTATCCGTCCTGGAAATCGGCGACGGCGTGATTGAGGTTCTGGCCACCGCAGGCAACAACCGCCTGGGCGGCGACGATTTTGATAAATGCGTCATGGACTGGATGGTCTCCGAGTTCAAGCGGGACTCCGGCATTGATCTCTCCGGCGACAAGGTTGCCATGCAGCGCTTGAAGGAGGCCGCCGAAAAAGCGAAAATTGAGCTCTCCGGTGTCACCACCTCCGCCATCAACCTGCCCTATATCACCGCCGACGCCTCCGGCCCCAAGCATCTGGATCTCACCCTCTCCAGAGCCAAGTTCAACGAGCTGACCGCGCATCTGGTGGACGCTACCACAGGTCCCGCCCGTCAGGCGCTCAACGACGCCGGCATTAAGCCCGGTGACCTGCACAGGGTGCTGCTGGTGGGTGGTTCCTCCCGTATCCCCGCCGTTCAGGATGCCGTGAAGAAGATCACCGGCCTGGAAGGCTTCAAGGGCATCAACCCCGACGAGTGCGTCGCTATGGGCGCTGCATTGCAGGGCGGCGTGCTGGTGGGCGACGTGAAGGGTCTGCTGCTGCTGGACGTCACTCCCCTGTCCCTCGGCATTGAAACCATGGGCGGCGTCTGCACCAAGCTCATTGAGCGCAACACCACCATCCCCGCCAAGAAGAGCCAGGTCTTCACCACCGCTGCCGACAGCCAGACCTCCGTGGAGGTTCACGTGCTGCAGGGCGAGCGCGAGATGGCTCAGTACAACAAAACCCTGGGCCGCTTTAATCTGGACGGCATTGCCCCCGCCCGCCGCGGCGTTCCCCAGATTGAGGTCACCTTTGATATCGACGCAAACGGCATCGTAAACGTCTCCGCCAAGGATCTCGGCACCGGCAAGGAGCAGCACATTGCCATTACCTCGTCCACCAACATGTCCAAGGAAGATGTGGAGAAAGCCGTCCGCGATGCGGAGCAGTTCGCCGCCGAGGACGCCAAGCGCAAGGAGGAGGTCGACGTCCGCAACCAAGCCGACCAGATGGTCTACCAGACCGAAAAGGCCCTGGAGGAAATGAAGGATAAAATCAGCGCCGCCGACAAGTCCTCCGTGGAGAGCGAGTTAAACCACCTGAAGGACGCTTTGAAGGGCACCGACACCGAGGCCATCAAAACCGCCACCGAAAACCTGACCAAATCCTTCTATTCCATCTCCGAAAAACTGTACGCCCAGCAGGGCGGCGACATGGGCGGCAGCGCCGCCGCCGGCACCGCAGACGGCGATCCCAACGTGGTGGATGCGGATTATGAAGTCGTGGACGACGACCATAAGTCTTAATTCCAACCGCAATTTGAGTTCTGCAAGGGGACAGGGAAACCTGTCCCTCTTGTGGCAATTGTGCCGCTCTCGGCTTTACCGGTACCGCGGCATCCTAAACCCGCCCGAGAGCCTTCTCTCTTTGGCAGATTAACCCCACTCGACAGAGGTGAACTACATGGCAGATCAAAAACGAGATTATTATGAAGTGCTGGGCGTGTCGAAGGGCGCGTCCGACGATGATTTAAAAAAAGCATACCGAAAGCTTGCCAAGCAGTACCATCCCGACTTGAATCCCGACGACAAAACGGCGGAGACACGTTTCAAAGAGGTCAACGAGGCCTATGAGGTGCTGTCCGACCAAGACAAACGATCCAAATACGACCAGTTCGGCCACGCAGGCATCGACCCCAACTTCAGCTCCGGCGGCTTTAACGGCGGCGGCTTCGGCGGCTTCGAAGATTTGGTGGGCGATCTTTTTGGCTCCTTCTTCGGCGGCGGGGGCGGTGGAGGCGGTTACAGCGGCGGCGGCCGTAAAAATGGCCCTCAGAAGGGACAGTCTCTCCGGGTCAATCTCAATATTACCTTTGAGGAGGCAGCCTTCGGCTGCCAAAAGGAAATCTCTCTCAACCGCAGCGAGCCTTGCCCGGACTGCGAGGGTTCCGGCTGCGCTCCCGGTACCACTGCCGAGATTTGCCCCGACTGCCGGGGCTCCGGCGCGATCCGTATCCAGCGCGGCGGCGGGGGCTTCTCTTTTTCCTCCACACAGCCATGCCCCCGCTGTAGCGGAACTGGAAAAATCATCCATCAGCCCTGCCCCACCTGCCACGGTGAGGGAGCCCGCACCACAAACAAAAAGATTTCTGTCAGTATTCCTGCCGGCATTGATGACGGGCAGGCAATTTCCATGCGCGGACAGGGCAATGCAGGCAAAAACGGCGGCCCGGCCGGCGATCTGATTGTTGGAATTTCTGTTATCCCGCACCCTGAATTCAGACGTGATGGCACCTCGGTTTATTTCTCCCTGCCTGTCACCTTCTCTCAGGCGGTTCTGGGAGCGGAGCTGCTGATCCCCACCATTGACGGCAAGGTAAAATACACACTGCCGGAAGGCACTCAGCCCGGCACGACCTTCCGCCTGAGGGGAAAGGGCATTCCTGTCCTGAACGGACACGGACGCGGCGACCAGTTTGTGACGTTGACGGTTCGGGTTCCCACGGGCCTGACCCAGGAACAGAAGACCGCCCTCCAAGGTTTTGATGCCGCGATGAATGGAGAAGCCCCCTCTTCGGATGCTTCCGAAGGGGACCGTCCAAAATCCATCTTTGACAAACACAAGAAAAAGAAATAAAATTGGGGATGGCCCATACGGGTCATCCCTATTTTGATCTGCGGAGGCAATTTATGTTTTACACTGACTATCACTGTCACACGCAGTGTTCACCGGACAGTGAAGCGTCCTTGGATTCCATGGCTCAGGCCGCCAGTGACGCGGGCATTTTGGAATGCTGTGTGACCGATCATATGGATCTTCGCGATCCCTTCGCCCAACGCGTGTCCATTTATGACTGGACCGCTTCTCTCTCCCAGTATGAAACCTCGCGCTCCAAATTCAGCCACAAGCTGAATCTCAAGCTTGGAATTGAACTGGGGAGCCCCCATATTTGTCCCCAAGACGCCCAAACAATCGTATCCGGCGCGCCTGTGGATTTCATCATCGGCTCCAACCACAATTGGAGCGAACAAAACGGCGGAATGGATTTTTACTTTACAACCTATACTGATACCGACTTCTGCCATCAGGCGCTGGATGATTATTTTGAAGGCCTCATGGCCATCGCCGGTCTGCCGGAACTCTACGATGTCATCGGCCACATCATTTATCCCCTGCGGTATATGTGCGGGCGGGACAGGCTGTCCGTCTCCCTGGAGCCATACGCCGACCGTATTGATTCCCTGCTGAAAACCGTGATTTCCCACCAGCGCGGCATTGAACTCAATACCTATAAGGGAAAAAGCATTGAAGATTGGCGCTCCATCCTGTCGCGTTACCTTGCTTTGGGCGGCGAGATCATTACCGTGGGTTCCGACGCCCACGCCCCCGCCGACATGGGACGGGGCGTCAGAGAAGCCTATGATCTGCTGGCCAGTCTGGGCTTCCGCTACATCTGCACCTTTGAAAAGCGCACACCAAACTTTATCAAGCTTTAGATGAACCTATACAACGAATACTTTCTAGGGAGGATACCACTTATGATCTCAATCGGCTCTGACCATGGCGGCTTTGCGCTCAAGGAACACATCAAGACCTATCTGGAGAACAAGGGCTACTCCGTGAAGGACTGCGGCTGCGGTTCCACGGAGAGCTGTGACTATCCCATTTTTGGACAATCCGCCGCAGAGGCTGTCGCCTCCGGCGCGTGCGAATATGGTATTGTGGTCTGTACCACGGGCATCGGCATTTCCATCGCCGCCAACAAGGTAAAGGGAATCCGCTGTGCACTCTGTCACGAGGCCCTGTCCGCGGAGATGTGCCGCCGCCATAACAATGCCAATATGCTGGCCATTGGCGCCGGTATGACCGGCCCGAACCTGGCGGAACGCATTGTCGAGGTATTCCTCACCACCGCCTTTGAAGGCGGCAGGCATGAGCGCAGAGTGGGCCTGATCTCCGCCATGGAGGAATAAGCTTCCGCTCAGGGCAGTCGGAGTCAGCTTAAAAACATCTCCACATCCTCCACCGTCAGCCCCCCCTGGAGGGCCAGATTGATACCATATCCGATAACCTTTGCCACATCGCCCACCTGACTGTCAATCTCTCTGGGCGTTACCATCAGCCCCCGTGCCGCTCCTCCGAGGCTTTCCGGCTCCAGGTCACTTTTTCCCGCCTCCTCCAGCAAATCCATGGCAAGAGTGGCTGCATCCACTACCGTTGGAACCCCCACGGCAATCACAGGAATCCCCAATGTGCTCTGGTTGAGAGCAGCACGGTGATTGCCTACGCCGGAACCGGGAATGATACCCGTGTCTGCAATCTGGACTGTACGGCATAACCGCTTGACAGAGCGCGATGCCAGCGCATCCACCGCAATCACGCAGGCGGGCTTGATTTTTTCGCAGACAGCGTGCACCAGCTCCCCGCTCTCGACCCCGGTGGTACCCAAAACCCCGGCGGCCAGCGCTGAGACCGGCCGAAACGCGCCAAACTGCTCCGGCATCTGATCCACCAGATGACGGGTCACCATGGTGTGATCCGCTGCCTTTGGCCCGATGGCATCTGGCGTGATGGATCGGTTCCCCAGCCCCACCACCAGAGCGGGCGCGCCCTCTGAAACGGAGAGGAGGGCGGACAGCTCCGCCGCCAGCGCCCTCACTGCCCGTGGAAACCCATCCTGTTCCCGCCGGATGAGTCCGTCCAGCTCGATGGTCACATAATTTCCCACCGGCTTTCCAAGGGCTTGGGCGCCCGTCTCATTCAAAATGCGAACCGCCGTCACCGAAAAGCCCTCCCGGTTCGATTCTTCCACTTTGACCCCTTCCAGCTTTGTTGTCTCTTCGGCACTCTGCTTCCAGATTTCCCTGGCTTCCAGCGCCAAATCCGTTCTCCGCTGCATCATAAATTGATTCCCTTTCTTTTTCATATTCCAAGATGACCTTAGTATACGCAAAAAACTTGAAAAATGAAAAAAGATAGTTGCAATTTTCTTTGAAAGATGATAGAATACATATCTGCATGAAGAATTTATATGGATTCGAACACCTTTTCCGGTCACGGATGATGGGTGATTTGGCCAATTTTAATCGGAGGAGGTGTTTGGTTTGCCGAATATTAAATCTGCCAAGAAGCGTGTTCTCATCAATGAGGTGAAGGCCGCTCGCAATAAGGCTCATAAGTCTGCTCTGAAGACTGACTTGAAGAAGTTTGACGCAGCGGTGCTGGAAGGCAGCCGCAGCGAGGCCGATCTGGCTTACAAGGTGGCAGTTCGTACGATTGACAAGGCTGCGGCACGCGGGCTTCTGCACAAGAACAACGCTGCCCACAAAAAGAGCAGCATGACAATCAAGCTGAGCCAGCTTCAGGCTTAAATTTTGCCTTAAAGCCCGTCTGCCTTTTGGTAGACGGGCTTTTTCTGTCGAAAAAACTCCTCTGGGAACAGCCTTCCTGCACATCCCATCTGGAAGCCAACCTGTTGATTGATCTCGGAGCTATTCACCTTTGTTTGCGGCAAATCATAAACTAAAAGGAGGAATTGCTTTGAAGCGGTTCTGGAAAAGCGCACCGATTCGACTGATACGCGGCATGGTTCTGGTCTACTTTGACAAGCATGTCGGCCGCTCCGCTGCGGAACTAGCTTATTTCCTGATCCTGACGTTTTTCCCCGTCCTGATCTGCATCAACGCCTTTCTGGGATTGCTGGATCTGGATGTTTCCTTTCTTCTGCAGGGATTCAAACCTTTGCTTCCTGAAAAGGTTTATCTGGTCTTGGTGGATTACTTCAGCTATGTCACCGGGATTGAATCTCCGGCCCTGCTTTCCGTCGGCTTGACCACAACCGTCATGTCCGCTTCCGCCGCCCTGCGCGCCCTGATTACCATTATGAACGATGTTTACGGGAAGGCCATCTACACCGGCTTCTGGGGGTTTTTGGCCAGCCTGCTGTATTCCATTTTGTTTCTGCTGACCATTTACCTGTCCATCGTGGTTGTGCTGACAGGCACCTGGTTTTTTGAATTGCTGCAGCGCATCATTCCCTTAAACTTGATCGGCCATTGGCTCTGGCTGCGCTATCTAATCTTATTCGCTCTGGTCTTTGTGTTTATCCTGCTTGTTTACCGCACCTGTGCCCCGCGGGAGAAGCCTCGCCCTCCGCTGTACAGAGGGGCGTTTCTGGCGTCTCTCGCATTGGTTGCCGCATCCATCCTGTTCTCTTTTTTCATCAGCCTGTCGTCTCGTTACTCCCTCGTGTATGGTTCGCTGGCTTCCGCGATCATTCTGCTGGTCTGGCTCTATCTCTGCGGCAACATTTTAATTTTAGGGAATATTTTTAATTATGTGCTGTTTATGCACACATCTTCTCAGCACAAGAACCCTGAATCTGGAAATTAATATTGTATGCCTTTCTTTTTCCCGTATATCCGCCACACTCCTTTGCATATACTATCTTGCAGAGGTTTACCGCCTCATCCGAAAATTCTGTTTTTCTCTATCTTTTTCCCAAATCATATTATTTCCGCCAAATTAAACACACTGTATCTCAGGCCTTGTTTGAAAAATAGTAAACCCTCCCAACAAAACAGCGGCGCATGGTCACCTCCAAATCACGGCAAAATCCCTTGCCATCAAGTCTCATATATCTGAGTCATTTTGTCTTGTCTGTGCCCAAAACAAATACCGTCCGCTCCCGGTTTCTTTACCATTTTTCAAACAAGGCCTAGCAGAACCAGTCGATTCAATTGGCATCCATCCTTTGGGGCGAAGGTTCAGAATCACGTTCGGGCAACCCAACAGCAAAGGAGAGCGAGCATTATGACCGAGCAGGATGTCATTACCGCCACCGCTTCCGGCGACGTGGACGACCTGATTTTTAACCCCGACCCTGATTGGTATGTCAGTGATCGGTGAAAGTAATCCCCACCAGCTTTGACTGGTGGGGATTACTTACCCACGTGAAAGAACGTTCGTAATTGAACCCTTCGTGTCATGATCAAACCACATTTAGCCACAGATTTTGCATGGTATATAATATCTTGTTTGTAATCAATAATATATTCTCTATTATTTTATACATCTTCTGTTTTATTACGTCAATTTGATATTTTAATAAAGCGCAAATCATTCCCTGTGATCTCAAATCAAAGAAAAAATCTTTTGACTTTTCGTTTTCTTAAAATATTAAATCCTGAGCTATAGTATAGAATCAATTTTTATATCACGTTTTATACAATAGAGTATGTTATTTAATATTTTCTATTATCAATTTTTTTAAATTTATTTTTACCCATACCATAAGTCAGCTCAGCCAAAATAAGAAGTTCGGGCAGATCGATCTGCCCGAACTTCTTATTTTAACCTAAACTATTTTCCAAATAATAATAACTTTTTGTTTGCCAGACTTGCTCAGTAGCCGGCCTTCATATTTAAGTAAGAAAGATATGCGCTGTAAAAGGTCAATTCCTTACCGGCAACCGTGCTTGCATCAGCATCGTAAGATAGTTGAAGCTGACTTACCGCATAAGAGGAAGAATAGCCCGAGGATAATTTTTTCTTCTCACTGTCGAGATCCGTTTTCGCCTGGTCTCTGTCCGACCGGCTCGTCTTAAGGGCGGAATATAAGCTCTCCAAAGACTGGTATTTTAGACGCATATTCGTTTCGGCATCCGTTTTGGCCTTATCTAGGGCAAGGCGCGCACCTTCCATATCCTCGTCGGTATCATAAGCATTCGCTTTCATGCTGTCCACCGTGATCTGCTTCACCTGAACATCTACACTAGCTTCCAGCATCTCAGAAAGATCAGTCTCCAGGTTCAGTTCCATATATCCATCCAGCTCATCCTCCGTAAAGGTCGGGTAGGTAAGCTGCACCGCCTGATCGGAGTCAAGACCCAAATCCGCCTTGAGGGTCAGAAGGTCTGTCTGCCGTTGAGTTTCCAGACTGTCCAGGGTGCTCTCTAAGTCGGATACCGTCTGCGCCAGGTCATCATAAGTGCTCTGAGAAATATAATTTTTTTGGAGGCTGACCGCCTTGTTTTTGAGTTCCTGCTGTTTCTCCGACAGCTGCTCCTGCACAAGCGCCACATTCAGGTCATCCTGGCGGCAAGTCAGCAAAGCCTGCTTCGCGGTCAGAATTTTTCCCTCAATCTTCTGCTGATACTGAGCCTGAGCCGTGGCATACGCACACTTAGCCTTGGCCAGACTGTCTCTGAGGGTGGAATGCTGTGACCACAAAAGTCCTGTTGTGTCATAAAAGACATAATCATTCAGGTCGTCATAAGAATCCTGCAAATCGTCCATTGTGGTCTTTGAGATATCCAAGTCACTATTGATCTTAAGATACTCGGGACTGTGATCCTTCCACACCTGTTCTATCGTATCCAATGAAACCGCAATGGCCGTGTCATCCGAGGTCTCCTCGCTTCCAGCAGCGAAACAGATGGAGCTCCCAAGCAGGCAAAGCGTCATCAGTATCACAATGAATCGTTTCAACGTCTCCACACTCCTCTATTCCACGTTTTTGACGATCTTGACGGTACCGCCATCGGTCACCTTTGCAAGTCCGTCAACCACCACAGAATCATCCTCCGTCAGTCCGTCTGTCACCTGTATGTATAGATTTTTTTCCTGTCCCAGGGTAACTTGAGTCTTCTGGACAGTTTGCCCGCTCATTTTATACACATAGTCACCTGAGTCATCATGAATGACCGCATCCTTGGGTATATAAATTGCCCTTGTTGCGTCATCGGAAAACACAGCTGTGGCCGTCATTCCGTTTTTAAGGGAGCCATCGGAGTTATCCATAGTAATGGTTACGTCAAAGAGCCCTGTTGTTTCATCCGCGGAAGGATCCACCGTCTTAACCGTACCTGTACGGGAATCTCCCACACCGTCCAGGCGAACGCCTACTTCCATCCCCTGCGTGATCTGAACGACATCGCTCTCGGTCACCGATATGACAAAATCAATGGTGGACTGGTCAATGATCGTGACACTGGTGGTCTGTGGGGAAGCCATTTCACCAACGGTAGCATTGATGGCGGAAATAATACCCGAGCTGGGTGCTACGATCTGCGTGTCATCCAGAGCGGAGGTCGCAATATCCAAAGAAACCTTTGCGCTTTCCACCTGCTGCTGGGCGGAAGCCGCACTTTCAGGAAGGACAGAGTTCACATTCACCTGTAAGTTCTGCTGCGCGGCCGTCAGCGCGTTTTGGGCGCTGGTCAGGTGATACTGGGCGGTGTCCAGATTGGTTTGGGAGCTGGTTTTGGCATTGGTCAACGCGGACTGAGCCGTGTCCAATGTGAGTTTGGCCTGTTGCAGTGAGTAATCGCTCTCTTCCCCAATCGAAACCAGATACGCAATTTTATCATAGCTGGCCTGGGCGTTATCCACGGAAAGCTGAGCCTGGGCAATATCCGCGCCGCTGTCGCTATTGGCCTTCACCGTGTTATAGCTCGTCAGCGCATTGTCATACTCCGTCTGGGCGGACTGAACCGCCTGCTGGAGCTTCAGCTGGGTGGACGCGGTATTTCCGCCGGCGGTACTCTCATAGGCGGCCTGAGCGGTATCATAAGCCGCCTGCGCCTGTTTCACCTGATCCTGTACATCCGAGGAATCCAGTGTAACAATCACATCACCGGCATTGACAGTGTCGCCCACGTCGTAATTCACCGTCTCAATGACCGCCGACAGCTTTGGCACCACAGTTACTTCCGCAGAGGGCTTCAGCTCTCCGCTGTAAGAAGAATCACTTAAAACAGCTCCTGTTTTCACCTTGGCCGTGGTTACACTGATCTGTCCATCACTGCTGGAACAAGCGGCCAGAGACAGGATCATGCAGGCAGCCAAAAGGAGTGCACTCCATTTTTTCATTCTATCGTCTCCTTTTCCTTACTTTACGTGAATCTTGACGGTGGCGTTCATACCAAACACCATGGGCAATCCGTCCGGATTCTCAATTTCCACCTTGACCGGTATGGTTTGAGTCACCTTTGTGTAGGTGCCGCTGGTGGAATAGCTCACCGTACCGGAAAAATAAGATTGTGTGGTACTGTCAATTTCCGTGACCGTCCCGCTGAAGGTCACATCGGGATAGGCATCAATGGACACATCCACCTGCTGGCCAACCGCCACCTCAGCGATTTTTGTCTCTTCTACATTCACACCGATATACATATTATCGGTGTCCGCAATCACCGCCAGAGACGTGGCGGTGGAAACCGTCTGATTTCGCTCCACGTTATCCTGTACCACGGTGCCCTTAATCGGCGCGGTTATGTAAGGCAATCCTTGCGTTCTGCCCAAAATCTCATTTTGGTCCACCACATCTCCCTCTCGGACATCCCACTCCAGCAGTTTTCCCGCCGAGGTGGGGTAAACGGTATACATGGTGGCCGTAACCTTTGCATTGTCCGTTGTAACAAAATTGTTGCTGTAAATGAGGAAGTAGTAGCCCGTACCACAACCCGCAACAATTAGAACAGCAAGAATTGCAAACAGAATTATTTTTCCTTTTTTCATGAAATTTCTCCTTTTCTCCGCCGCTAAGAATTTATGTTGTCACGGAGGCTTCCGCAGCGGCAGAAGACATCCATGGAAAAGCGCCTATTCCTCAAACTGGCTCTGATAAAGATTTGCATAAAACCCGCCCTGCTCCAACAGCTGCTCATGGTTTCCCTGTTCCACGATGTCTCCATCCCGCATGACAAGAATCACGTCCGCGTTGCGGATGGTGGAAAGCCGGTGTGCAATTACGAAGCTGGTTCTGCCTTCCATCAGACGATCCATAGCCTGCTGGATCAGAATTTCCGTTCTGGTGTCCACGGAACTGGTCGCCTCGTCCAGAATCAGTATTTTGGGGTCCCGCAAGATGGTTCTCGCAATGGTCAGCAGCTGTTTCTGCCCCTGGGAAATGTTGCTGGAATCTTCATTGAGTATCATGTCATACCCATCAGGCAGCGCGCGAATGAATTCATCGCAGTGAGCCGCCTTGGCTGCTTCGTACACCTGCTCATCCGTGGCGTTGAAGGTGCCATACTTGAGATTTTCCATGATAGTGGCCTGATACAGCCAGGTTTCCTGAAGCACCATCCCAAACAGGCCGCGCAGCTCATCCCGGCGCATTTGAGCAGTGTCGGCTCCGTCCACCAAAATCTGACCCGAGTTGATCTCATAAAATCGCATCAGCAGCTTGACAATGGTGGTCTTACCCGCGCCCGTAGGCCCGACGATGGCTGTGGTCTGTCCCGGTCGTATGAGAGAGCTGAAGTCCTTGATGATCATCCGGTCCTCGTTATAACCAAACCTTACGTTTCGGAACTCCACACTGCCCTGGGCGTTTCCAGGAGCCAACGCCAACCCTTCGTCCGAGGTTTGCTCCGGCTCTTCCAAAAATTCAAAGACCCGCTCGGCTGCCGCCATGGTGGACTGAAGGGTGTTGGATATGTTTGCTACTTGACCGATCGGCTGGGTAAATGAACGGATGTACTGGATAAAGGACTGTACATCGCCCACCTCGATCACCTTTTTGATCGCCAAATAGCCTCCTAAAATACAGACACACACATATCCCAGGTTGCTGACGAAGTTAATGATCGGCATCAGGACACCAGATAGGAACTGAGACTTCCAGACTGATTTGTACAGCTGCGCGTTGAGCACTTTGAACCGATCGGCCTCTTCCTGCTCCCCGCCAAAGAGCTGGACAATGTTATGTCCCGAATATACCTCTTCAATCTGTCCGTTGATATGTCCCAAATACGACTGCTGATCCTTAAAGTGTTTCTGGCTCATCTTCATAACCGCCCCCATCATGACCGCGGACAGGGGAAGAATAATAAAGGAAGCAATGGTCATCACCCAACTGATGCTGAGCATCATCACTAAAATACCAATAATCGTGGTGACCGACGTAATGAGCTGCGTCAGACTCTGGTTCAGCGTCTGGCTGACCGTGTCCACGTCATTTGTAATACGGGAAAGCACCTCACCGTGCGTTCGATTATCAAAATATTTCAGAGGAAGGCGGTTTATTTTCTCAGAAAGCTCTCGTCTGAGCTTATAAGTAATTTTCATGGTGACATCCGCCATCACCACACTCTGAATATAGGCAAAGGCCGCAGAAGCCAGATACAAGGCCACAAGGCCAGCCGCACAGCGTCCTATGTAACCGAAATCAGTCAGCAGACCCATGCCAAGCTGCCACGCGATGAGACCCTCCACCAGTTTGGTGGTTCCCCAGCCCATGATCTTGGGGCCCACAATGGAAAAGGATGCCGACAGAATCGCCAGAATCAGAACACCCGCAATTCTGGCGCGGAACGCTCCGATGTAATGCAACAGTTTTTTGGCCGCTCCACCAAAATTTTTCGCTTTTTCTACACTGCCGGAGGCCATACCGGGACCAAAAGCGCCTCTGCCCGCCTGCCTGTTCTGTGTAGCGGTTGCTGTATTTTCGCTCACGCAAGTTCCTCCTTGCTTAACTGGGATAGAGCAATTTCCCTGTAAACATCGCAGGAACTCATGAGCTCTCGGTGGGTTCCCATTCCCACAATTCTGCCGCTGTCCAAGACAAGAATCTGATCTGCGTTCATAATCGAACTGATTCTCTGTGCCACGATGATCAGGGTACTGTCCCCCGTCTCTCTGGACAATGCCTGCCGCAGAGCCGCGTCGGTTTTGACGTCCAGCGCGGAAAAGCTGTCGTCAAATATGTATACAGGCGATTTTTGAGACAAGGCCCGGGCTATGGCAAGGCGCTGCTTCTGCCCTCCTGAAATATTCGTTCCGCTCTGGGCAATGGGCGCGTTCAGTCCTTCTTCATTGGCTCGTATAAATTCCGTAGCCTGTGCGATCTCGGCATACTTCTCCGCCTGCTCATCGGTGATGTCTTTCCTGCCATAAGCAATGTTGGATTTGATCGTACCTGAAAATAGATTTGCCTTTTGAGGCACAAAGCCAAGGCAGGTTCTCAAATTCCGGAGACTCATATTCTGAATATTCATCCCATCCATAGTAATGGTGCCGGATGTCACATCGTAGAATCTGGGTATCAGGTTGACGATCGTTGATTTACCGCTGCCGGTAGCCCCGATGATTGCCGTTGTTTTACCGGGCAGCGCTGTAAAGGATACATCGTGAAGAACATCTTCCGGGGAGCCGGGATAGGCGAAGCTCACATGCTCGAATGTAATCACTCCGGTGGGTTCCGTCATACGCTCTGGCTTCTTTACCTCACGGATAGACGATTCGGTGGACAACACCTCGGCAATACGGTTGCCGGACACCGAGGCCCTTGGTACCAGGATAAACATGACGGCCAGCATGAGGAACGCAGACATGATCTGAACGACGTACTGCATAAACGCCTGCATATCACCAATATTTAAATTAAAGGTGGAAACCTCTTTGGCTCCAAACCAGAACACAAGCAGTATGGTGATATTCATAATGAGGGTCATGGTCGGCATCATGGATGAAGTAATAATGTTAACGAACAGGTTTGTGCCCGTTAGCTCCTGATTGACCTTGTCAAACCGTTCCTCTTCAAACCGCTGGGTATTAAAGGCTCGTATCACCAGCATACCATTGAGATTTTCACGAACCACAAGGTTAAGTCTGTCGATGAGGGACTGCACAATCTTAAACTTAGGCAGCGCCACAATAAAAATGACCAGGATCAGCAAGAGCAGCAGGAAAACGCCCAGGGCAATGATCCAGGAAAGCTCCTTGCATTTTGCAATGGCGTGGAAAATACCTCCGATTCCGATAATCGGAGCGTAAAGGCCAAACCTGGTCATCATAATGATTAAGGTTTGAATCTGGGTGATGTCATTGGTCGTGCGTGTAATCAGAGATGAGGTGGAAAACCGGTCAAATTCAGCATTGGAATACTGTTGAACCCGATCGAACAGATCACTTCTCATGTCCATACAAACGCCTGCTGCTGTTTTCGCCGCCAGAAAGGCCACCGCCAGGCTGGCGCCGGCACTGCCCAACGCCAAAATCAACATTACGGCTCCGTTGGTTGCAATCTTATGAATATTACCCACTAAAATACCATCGTTAATAATGGAGGACATATAGTCTGGCATCGTCAGTTCGCAATAAGCCTGAAAAAACAAAAAGGCAATTGCTCCCAACATTAATCCCGCATAGGGTTTCAAATATTTGAATAGTTTTATCATGTCTTTGCTCCTCTGCACACAGGTGTGGAGACCGCAGGCGCAATGCCTGCCCCGATGCTATTGCTGCTCTTTGTTTTTCTCTATAAAGGCATCACGCAATCGCTCCAAAAGCGTAATTAAAGTATCCAGGTCCTGCTCTCCCATGCTGTCCACGATCCCGCTGTAATACTCCACTGCCTTTCCCTGAGCCTCCGTGATCATATCAAAGCCGGACTTGGTCAGCGCTACATAGACCATTCGCCTATCTTCTTTGGTCGTAATCCTTTCTACCAGTCCCTTTTCTTCCAGATTGTTCACCAGCTGAGATACCGCCGATTTCGCAACGCCAAGCCGTTCGCTTAAATCGGAAATTTTCATGTGGTGTGCGTCTTCCTTGTTTTTTTCCTCGCACTTTTCCATCTTTCCATAAATCAAATTCATCATGATGAATTCGCCCTTGCTCATTTTGAGGTGGTTCGCATAGTGATGAGCAATGAGCCTGGTAATTTTCATATGAACCCACAATAACCGTTTGATTCGCTCTTCGTTCACGCGCTATCTCTCCTTCTCTGCTCCCCATTTTTGTTAACATAATTAATAGTTAAGTTTATAAACTATTATGATGCATAACAATAATCCTGTTTTACAGGAAAGTCAATATGATTCTGATCATTTATTACAAATCAGCAATTTAGTTAAGAAACGCTTGTTGTCCTCCAAAAAAATAGTGCAAATTATATTGTTCGCCCATGCATACAGAATAAAACTTTAAAAGCTGCAACAAGGTGATGCTGCGATATTGTTTTTTTTGAAAAAAAGTGGTATTGTATGGTCATACGACAAAATCAAAGCAAACTTCATGCCCCGCCTGAATGGATGCTTTCATCAGAATGGTTATATGTGCGGTTGCCATTTTTCAGAGTATTGCAAGCTTCAGCCAACATAATGGAGGATGCGAAACAAACTCGCTGTGATCCGGCATATCGGCATCTGAAAAGAGCATCCTTTTTGCTTTTGTGAACGTTTCATGCGCAGACATTGCATGATAATATGAATAAGGAGAGAAATGCATGAGAAAAAATATGGTTCGATTTTTGGCAACGATGACCGCGCTGACCATGCTGACCTGTTTCGGTTCGGTTGCTTTTGCTGAGAGCACCAGCACTGCTACGATTGGAAAGGCTTCTACCACGGGCACCGAAAGTACCGTCACGGTAACCGTAACGCCAACGGTATCAAAAGGGGTTGTGACCGCAACGCTCTCTTCTACCGTCATTCATAGTGCGTTCAGCGCCGCTGTTTTGGAATCAGCGACCCAAGGGACACAACCAAATGTGATTCTTAATATTACAACCGCCAGTGATGTCTCGGAGAGTGAAATTACCATTCCCGATACAGCGCTTCAATCGATCAGCGATTCAGACAAAACAGTTACACTTACTTTGGTAACCTCCAACGGAAGCCTTTCATTAGATCAGGATGCTATTTCGGCCATTTGCAAGCAAAGCGTTGGCAGTGAGGATGTGTTTACCTTCACGCAGGTGAGCACGGATGCCCTCACGAGCGCGCAACAGGCGGCTGTGGGAACCGGGTCAGTCTTTGAGGTATCCATTCAATCCAGCTATGTTAGTTTCTCGCAGGTGAGTGCGGGCACAACAACGGTCAGCCTTCCGTATTCCCTGAACACCGGAGAATCCGCGGCTGGATTAACCGTCTGGGATCTCGGGGACGACGGCACCTTAACTCAAATCAGCGGCAGCTACAATACAACCGCGGGTACGATGACATTTTCTACCTCCAGCATTTCTACTTACGTTATTTTAGCCGGTGCTGATCCCTCAACGCCCACGGGGCAGACTTCCTATTCCGATGTTTCCTCCTCTGCATGGTATTATGATGCCGTTCAATACGCCGTGGAAAACGGTCTAATGAATGGCACGGGTGATGCAACCTTTTCACCGCTCGCGTCGCTCAACCGGGCCATGCTGGTTACCGTTCTGTACCGTTTAGCAGGGGAACCTGCCATCACAGGTTCGGATTCTTTCTCAGATGTTACCGCGGATTCCTGGTATGGGGATGCGGTTTCCTGGGCTTCTGAGAATGCCATTGTGCTTGGAATCGGGGATTCCAGTTTTCAACCGGACGGCTCCATTACCCGTGAGCAGATAGCAACAATTCTTTATCGTTATGCTCAAAGCAGTGGTTATGATGTCAGTAAAGCCGATGACCTTGCCAGCTTCAGCGATGCCGCAAAGGTTTCATCCTATGCGGAAACAGCCGTGAAATGGGCCGTCGCGCAGGGCATTTTAAATGGCAGCAACGGAGCACTTAACCCCACCGGAACCGCGACACGCGCAGAAGCGGCTGCAATGCTTCAGCGCTTTGCGGAAAAAATAGCGAATTAATTCCAAGCAAACAATCAGA
>Ga0316604_10000576_pt1 | contig 42193 bp, 39 predicted proteins | sample OWC_soil_day20_C_FD_207650 | JGI IMG/M metagenome (GOLD analysis project Ga0316604, IMG submission 207650) | Wetland soil microbial communities from Old Woman Creek delta, Ohio, United States - OWC_soil_day20_CT | ecosystem: Environmental > Terrestrial > Soil > Wetlands | place: USA: Ohio...
TGAGTCTTCCTTTATTACACCCTTGCATAGTTCATTATAAATAACATTATGGACGACTTGCCTGTCATTATCATCCGGAATAACTACCTCAATATTAGATTTATCTTTTAGCACATTTTTATAAAAATCCTGCTCCATAGTAAATTTAGTCCCAAGTAATCCAACCTTTTTCATTCCTTTTTGGATTATTTTTTCCCCTGTTACTTCGGCTATATGTAATACTTTTATTCCCACTTTTTTCTCTATGTCACTTGCCATTTTGTGCATTGTATTAGTACATATTACTATAAAATCAGCACCGCCGTTCCTAAGTCTTTCGCCAGAATTAACCATAATATGAGTTAGCTCATCCCATTTATTTTGATGCTGTAATACTTCTATTTCTTCAAAGTCTACTGAATACATTAAGCATTGTGCGGAATGAAATCCTCCTAATTTAGATTTAACAGTTTCATTTATTATCCTGTAATATTCGAGAGACGATTCCCAACTCATCCCACCTATTAAACCTATTGTCTTCAAACCGATCACTTCTTTCTACTTTGTACGTGCTGGCGCATAACCAGCAACTTAATTTTATTTTCTAAGAATGTAATACCTTATAGTGCATCTTTCCTGCTTTTCACATGATAATTTCCGTCTATAACGACATTAACCGAATTATATTTTTTGATGCATTTTCAATATTTACCTGTCCCTTTTCTAAAACTTCCTCTAATGGAGCAACACCTCGTATAATGCCAAAAATCGAATCAATCCCTTTTTCATATAATTCATCTATACCTTCGCCAACACTGCCCGCTAAGGCAACTACCGGCTTACGGTATTTTTTAGCAACAACGGCAACCCCTAAAGGAGTTTTTCCATATGCGGTTTGAGAATCAATACTTCCTTCTCCAGTCCAAACCATATCCGCTTCTTTTACCTTTTCTTCTAAACCGGAGTATTCTATCACCATCTCAATGCCTTTTTTTAATGACCCATTCAAAAAAGCCATGAGACCCGCCCCTAATCCGCCTGCAGCACCGGCTCCCGGTAAATTTTCAACCTCTTTTCCAAGTTGCTTTTTTATTATTTCCGCATAGTGCTTCAGATTGTCATCTAAGCTTTTAACCATTTCGGGAGTAGCGCCTTTTTGCGGCCCAAATACTTTTGAAGCACCACGTTCTCCGCAAAGAGGATTGTCAACATCACACGCCACTTCGATTGTACATTCCTGTAACCGGGGATCTAAATAAGTTAAATCAATGGCATCTAATTTTCCTAATTCTCCCCCGCCATATCCTAGGTCGTTACCCTCACGATCTAACAATCTTCCCCCAAGCGCCTGAATAACCCCTGCGCCCCCATCATTCGTAGCACTGCCGCCAATACCGATTAATAACTTTTTCACCCCGAAATCTAAGCAAGCCTTGATTAGCTGCCCGGTTCCATAAGTGGTAGTAATTAACGGATTTCTTTTCCCGATAGGTACTTGGTGAATCCCGCTGGCACTAGCCATTTCTAATACTCCGGTTTCTCCATCTCCTAAAATGCCATATTGTGCTTCAACCATATCACCTAATGGCCCAATAACATACGCTGTATATATCCCCCCCCCTGTAGCATCTACTAATGACTGCATCGTTCCTTCTCCACCATCAGCCATAGGTACATGTATACAACGGATATTGTCGTTTACTTTCTTTATTCCTCTTTCCATAGCTTCGCAAACTTCTTTTGCTGTCATACTTTCTTTAAAAGAATCCGGTGCTAATACAATTACAAAATCTTTTTTCATGCTAATCCCTCACATACTATATACTCTACCTTAACCTAGCACAATCATTCTATTTAGCTAAAAACCCCGTATATAAGCGTTGCTACAATAGCCATCGCCCCGCCGACTATAGATTCAAAAGGAATGAGCCTCATTCGTTCTTTAATACTCATTTTCACTGAATCCGCCGTAGCATGAAAGAAGTTCCCATGCGGTAAGTGGTCAGCGACTACAGCTCCTGTATGAACCATAATGGCTGCATTTAATGGTGCAACGCCCATAGATAATATCGCCTTGCCAAAAGTACCTGCCGCAACGATAGACCCTGTTGATGTCGACGCTGTTGCAGCAGCCATTAGTATACCGGATATCGGTGCTAAATACATACCCGAAACCCCTGCCATTTGAATACATTGCACTACAGCCTCACTTAAATTCGATTTGGAAATGATACCCGCAACCGCGCCCGCTCCAATTAATATAATTGCAGTACCTGTCATCTTATTTAAACCGGAGGTAATATAATCAGTAGCCTTGTCAAACTGTCCCATGACGAATAACCCTATTAAACCGGCGACAGGAAGTATAATCATCGAGTCAATTTTAATTACTTCTAAAAATTTTAGATGCAGCATGCTTCCTATAGGGTTTAGCGCTAACAAAAGAATAGCTACCATCGGCGCCACCATGGATTTTCCAATACTTGGATTCACTCGGGAATTTAGTGCCTCAACTTCTACTTCTTTAATTAATTCTCCTTTTTTACTTAGCAAAGATGCCACAAAATATGTCACGATTAAGCCAACAATTGCTGGCAAAAATCCATTCATCATCACATTGACTAAATCTAAATCAAATCCCTTCGCTACCGCTATTGTGTTAGGATTAGGAGAAATTATATTTCCAGCCTTACCTCCCCCTATCATAGCTAACAATATTGACGATTTGCTTAGTCCCACTTTCCTTGCTACAGATAAAGCGATTGGCGCCACTATAATAACGGAAACTGCAATAAATACACCTACCGCCGTAATTACCATACAGGCTAATGCAATTGCCAAAAGTGCTTTTTGCTCTCCAAGTTTTATTACAATGGTTTCCGCAATCCTTTCCGCCGCCCCAGACTCAATCAAAATTCCGGCCAGAACACCTGCCGCTAATACACGAACCACAGCTCCCATAACACTATAGGTTCCCTCAATAACAAACTGTGTAGTTTGTGTTAAACTAGCACCGCCTACAAGACCGCCAATAATAGCTCCGCCAAAAAGAGCATATACAGGGTTTACCTTTTTAAAAATTAGTACTATAGCAATGACCAATCCAACGATTGCTCCACTCCAATGAATTACCGCCATCTTTTCAATTCCTCCTATTTACGCGACCAGTTAAGATGTTTACTAGAAAACTTGTCATTCCAATGAGACTTTATGCAAACCCAGAAACTTAGACAAATAGGGTTTAAGCCTTAGATTAATAGATTGATTTTACAAACCTATTAAATGCTTTTTAACATTTCACTCCCCTTCTTGAATACTATATCTTTACTCTCTCTTACCACTGCCGTGCTTTTTTATCCAGACGGATTTTTACGCCCTTTTGCCGGAAATTATAATTGTCCTAATACAGCACTTTAATTCGCAGCATGTTAAGTTAGAGCTTGACATGCTGAAACGCGTTTTATGATTTTTCTGTCTTTTTAATATAGGGTTAAGATACACGTTAACAGCAGAATTCTTTACGTATTGATAATAATATATTTGCTATTTGCTTAATATTGTCTAATTAACGTATTTTATTGTTCATTTGCACAATTCTTGCTTTTAGGATTTGACTTTAAAAGACAAAATTATTTCGAATATACTTAAAAATAATAGACCGATACTCTTCCCATTTTAAGCTAGAGTATCAGTCTATCCAGATGATTACATTAAAAACCCAATTATTTTTATCTAAATCTATAACTTTAGTTACTTTCCCCCTCAACATCGCTATCCTTACTTTCCTTTCCCCAAAGCAAGGCACCCAACAATTCAAATAATTCCAATAAAACTTTGGGATTTTTCCCGGTTAATTGTTGGATTCTTTCCAATCTGTAATTTAAAGTATTCCTGTGTATCATTAACCTATCAGCAACACTGTTTATATCACCATTTTCCTCAATATATGCTTGCAGCGTTTGAATAAATACCTGCTGGTTTCCAGTTTGATTCAGTTTAAAGAACAACGAGCTTAATAATTCCATGTTTTCGTGAGACAAATGAATGAAAAATTGTAACTCATCGTAATAATAGATTCGAACTGAAGGTTTTATTCTCAAACCAACATTCATTGCCATCTTCGCTTTTTCTAACGCAATAGCGAAATTATTTCCTACTTGCCCTACGCTTACCTTATTTAAATCCGGACTGCTTTCTAACTCCTTGAGTAAGGCATTAACTATTTGCTTACTTGCGATAAAAAATACCATTCTATTATCCATAGTATAATAATGAGAATACCTTTGGCATATTCCCTTAAAAGACTTGGAATTGGCATTTCCCTCTACAAGGACAACTTGACATTCCTTAGTAATATTAAGCCCATAACTATGAGCCCTCCGATAAAAAATGCCATCATATTCAGACCTTCTATAGGCAAGCTCATAATAAAATTTCTGCATATTTAATCTTTTGTTCTGATCTTGCTCATTCACTTTTGCTTGTTCAATCAAAAGAACTGCCGTAACACGAACCAGTTTGCTAAATCTTCTTACTTCATCGGGATCTCCTGTAATTCCAATTACTCCAATTACGTTTCCCTCAAAAATAATAGGCTCATTAACTCCCGGTTTTACTCCAGCTCCCTCTTGATATATTTCATTTAAAAGGCAATCCTCAACGGCTTTTCTAGCACCCTCATGAACATCACCAATACGGTTCACTTCTCCACTGCCGATAATAATCCCCTTTTCATCCATAACATTTATATTGTACGGAACTACTTTCATCATTTCCTCAACAATTTTTTGAGCAATGGACTTTGATAATTTCATATGATCACTCTTTCTAATTAACTGCGCGCTTACCACGGTATATATTTGAATCACCTTTTGCTAATGTTTACGATATCTTATTTTTTTAGAAAGTCAACTAAGAATAATTTGCTATCCCCCCAAGGTTTTGCGGAACAAAAAAACCGTCTTCCTTCAGTACAACCAATATACCACAGCAGCAAAATAATAACATTTCGAATAAAACAGCCCCTTCGGAGCGTAAAAATATAGGCAATACAAGGCCACGAACCCCTTGTATTGCCTATATTTTGAATTAAGTCAAAAAAGCCGCCTTGCGTACTAGCAGTTCCCTTGATTAAATCCGTTAATTGCCTGATACTCCCCATATCTTTATGTTGCTTATCTGAGTGTGACCGCCTTTAAAGGACATGAAACCAATACTCCCTTTATCATAGCGTTCATCGATAAAACCGGTCAAAAACTTATCGTTGATATAAATATCTACATGTGAACCGCAAACGACAAGTTTAACCTTATTAGAGCCATTCCCGCGGATCAATAGGTTACTGCTTTGCGTTGGTATCAAGGGAAAAATCTGCCCGTTTCTGGAAATATCTACAGAATAGGCTCCGTTATTATTCATAAATAACTTATAGGCGTTAAGCTTTTCATAATTGCCGTTACCTCTAAAGGTAATGGTCAAGGTACTGTGATAACCATTTACCGGTTGTTGAAAGGAAAATTCCCCTTCTAAAATAAAATCGTCAAGTTGATCATACGGGCTTGAGTAAAAAGAATAAACATGTCCAGCCTTTACTTCGCGTGCATCAAGATCTACTTTTCCATTGACATAGGATGCTCCAGCTTTATTACTGACTGTCAAATACTGCTGATGCATATTGTCCTTCAGAATAATTTTACCCGCTTTGACTCCGACCAAAGACGGAGTTTGCAATACCGTAGGACTTTTCATGGGAATAGGTTCCGGCGAAACGTCATCGCCCTCGGCAATATTGAAGTTGGCATTCTCTAGAAAGCTTGTTTCAGCCAACGCACTCTTCTCATTCACTTGCCTTACTTTAAGAGTACCAATGCGCAACCCGGTTTCGAACATCGGAGCGTCTTTTTCCCCCTGTATCGTATTTTTGCGGGAAACAAAAAGCCGGTCTCCTTCTTTTATTCCCTGTTCTGCACCGATATCTACAACATAGTATTTTTCATTTTTATTGACTACCTGCCCTAACAGAGGATACTTCATAATAATCGCTGCCGCCGCAAATTTACCTAAGGTCTCGGCCAAATAATTGCCTGCCGTAATTTCTTTAGTAAATTCAACTTTTCCGCTTGCCACATCCACGACCTTCAGATTAAGAGCTAAACTACCGGAAGTACTTCTTATTCGGTAGAAAATTTATAATAGAATCAATCAGTTTTAAGTATAAGTATCCTGTAAAACGCTTTAGTCAAAACTTAATGTATTAGCGGTTGGCTTGAGGCATAGTAAAGGAAATCCCAATAAAAGGATTCGATTGAAATGAGGAACAATAACATAAGGAGGTAAATATGAACACTTCCACCATAAATGCAAATCACACTACAGCGAAAGACGAATATACCCATCTGCAATCCGAGTACAAAAATATAAATGATCAACCTCAAAATAACTATAGCGAGGCATATACGGTAGAACTTCATCAGAATGGACCGCAGCCACAAAATGGCCCACAGCCTAATCGCGGTCCTCATCCACAAAATAGTCCGCAACCCAGTCATGGCCCTCAGCCGAATGGCCCAAGTCCGCGTCCAGAGCCACATCATGAAGCGCCGCCTCCGCATCATCACGGGTTTTTGGGATGGTTCTTGGATCTTTTTGACTGACGATTAATCTATTAGCTACTTTACAAGTATGTAACCCTTCTTCTAGATAACTCAGGTAACAAGAAGCGCCGCCCATATTGGCGGCGCTTCTTGTTTATACTTTAGTCCGAAATTTCCCCTACCTAAAAAACTGTTAGTATATTTAACATAGTCTTTAATAAGATATAACAAAAAGTTTTGCAGAAAGCACTATTATAATTATGTAAGACGTAATAATGGAGGGATAGTAACAATGAATTTGGCTGTAACCAAAATAGTGCAGACTGATAGCGCCCCTAAGGATATCAGCAAAATCACTTCGGAGTTCCAATATGATGACGAAGTATTGCTATCCTTAAGCGAGGTTGCCGCGCATGCTCTTTTGCTTGGGCTTAATTCTACCATCAAACTGGCTAAAACAATGGAGCACAGCCCATGGTTTTCATCCAATGTTGAAGAAATCCGCGAAATTACAGTTACTAACACCAATGCGGTTAAGGAGATTAAAGACGTTTTACATATGCTCCGGAACGAAAGAAATCTTGTTGATTATTTTAAACACTATAGATTGTAACCGCATACCTTCCATCACAAAGTTTTATTCCCTATCTCCTTAACAAGGTCTCTGGCCTTGTTCTTTTGTTTTATTTGGCTGCAGGCCCAAATGCTTTGTTGATAACTCTGTTGACAAACTGTTAACAACACAATTATAACTATCCAGATCCTCTGGATAAGTTGTTAATAAGTTTAAAGCAGCTCTCTCGGGAATACTTATTCCTCCAAATTAACCCAACAGTAAAATTCTACAACGTACTCGTGTAACCATATTGCCCGCTCCTTATTTATTATAGTAAAGACCGCCTAAAACAATAGTTTTAAGCGGTCTTTCAGGCTTTACTTTCAGAGTTTACCTTTGTTCAACACCATTAAAACATCAATGAAGATAACATAATCTGATAGAAAGTTTTGTCAGTTTTTCCGTCGATAGATTTTGCTGGAGAATACCGGAGTTTTAAGATGCCCCCTTTATAAATTGTCTGGTCAATACCAAATTCAAAGCCCTTGATATCATCATTTACTACCGCTTCAGGCCCAAGAGTACTTGAAGTACCAAATGTCAGCGGATCTAAGTTATCATCTGCCGAACGATATACAATCCAATACCCTTTTGATCCGACAACAAAAGGAATTGCTCCACCCTTTTCAATCCGGCCAAACCAGCCTTTTGCACGGGTACCGTCATTTTTATCATATTCACCGCTTAAAGAGATTCCGGGAATTTCACGATAATCAAAACCAATTAGTTTTGCTTTATAGAGATCGGTTCCTGCGTAGTTACCCTTAAAGTAGTCTAACGCAATATTCGAATGTTTTTCTATTGGGATTCTTAGTTCCCCTACTTTTATCTCCGTCCCCATAATCCCTTGTTTGAGAACACCGGCCGATAAAGTGGTTTTATCACCAACTTTGACCATGGCACCATCAATCAAGGGCGAGTTTACTAAAAATCCCTGATTCAGCTTCAATAACTGTCGACCTACGGTATATTCTGCCCCTGGGGTTTTTGCGTCAATAAAAGCAGCATCTAATCCACCACTGTCAGGTGACGTAGGTACTTCCACATCGCCCGCAACATGTTGTTCTTCCCACACGGCTTGAAATTTTACATTTTCATCCAAATCAGCGTTCATGAATAAAAACATATGAAACCGGAACTCATTCTTTTCCGTGCGGGACTCCCCTTTTTTCGTAATCCATGTTGGGTTTTTCACATAGTCATAAGTAGTATCTAAAATGCCAGCCATTCGAATAGGGCTTACTTTCTTCTCCAAGTTTTCTACTCGTACCCCTAACGTATTTAATTCACTGGCAAATTCGGCGGATAGTTTATCAATCACGGCCCGGTTATCCGCATCAGCTTTGTCCAATTTGGAAAGAGTTTTAGCTACTATAACTGCAAATTCATAACGAGTCAGCGTTCTTTCCCCGTTAAAGCTATCTTTATATCCATCTACAAGGCCGGCATTGACCAATTGGCTGACTGCCTGATAGGCCCAATGATTTTTAGGAACATCACTCATCGAATTTGGCGACGCAAATACTCCATTCGTTAGAAATAGCATCGTAACAAGCAGAGCTACTGCTATAATACTTTTCTTCATTTTTTTCTCCTCCTCTATTAAAGCTATATACTTAACCGCCTTTATGCTGCCGAATTCTCACCCCCAACCTTACTCTCCCATTTTTTCCCCAATAACTATATCCTGGATTTATTCTAGGCTTGTCCCTTTACAGCCTCATAGTTACAAAGCGTCTTACTTTTACCCGGCTTTAAGAAAACAGAGACTATGAATCCCATTATGGCCAACCCGACAATTATAATCATCGAAAGCCTATAGCTTCCAGTACTGCGCAAAGCCACAGATCCGCCGACTACGCCGCCGGCACCTGCAAAACAACCGGTAAACATCCACAAACCAATTACTTTCCCAATAGCCGAAGGGGAAAAGGTTTTTGCTCCTAATCCCATCAGAGCTGGTCCAAGAAACGCTCCCAGCACTCCAGCTGCCACAAGAGCTACAGGAAGAATTACCACATTATTGTGAACTTCAGAAATCATAATTGCCGGATAAGATATGGCTCCAATAACCCATCCAATTAAAATTACTTTGCGATTATCGCCATTAAAAACTTTGTCAATAAAGAAGCCACCTAATAAAGAAAAAATCATAGTCGAAACCGAAACAATTGTCATTAATTGACCTGCCGTTGCCGGGCCGAATCCTGCACCTACCGGAGGCTCCACAGCTAAGTACGCCGGCATTAAATCATTAAAACCTTGTGAACACCACATCGCTAACATATTTACAATCAAAGCGACCCAAAACAACGGATACTTAAGAAACGATTTATGCGCAACCTCTGCATCCTGTCTACTGGGTTGTAACGTAGGCGGCTGATGATATTTCGACTTATTAGCAACAACTACCGCAATCAGTAAAGACAACAGCGATACAATAGACAAACTTCCTATGCCGCTCTGCCAACTTCCAGTCATTGAAACTAATAATGGAGCGCCGGCAAGACCAATCATATTCCCTAACTGCAACATAGCAACAGACGCCCCATTGGCAATACCAATTTCATTTTTAGGAAACCAGATAGCCGCAACCGGACCATTCACAATAAAGCAAGGTGCAAGAGCCGCCGACTCAATTAACCGTATAATTAGAACTGTTTCATAGCTATGCCCAATGAGTGTGAAAGCAGCATTTGCCAGCATCTGTACTCCAATCGCTCCAACCAGCACCCGAAATATTCCAAAGCGGTCAATAAGGAAGCCTGCTAATCCTATCGATAAAGCCATAACTAACATTCCTAGACCCATTAGCCCTAGTGATGCGGTACCTAAGTCCACTCCTAAGTTACCGGCAATTACCCCCAGCAATGGTGCAAAGGACATTGTATTCATACCTGTGCATAGCATGGCAACACCGCATGCCAACAGCACAGCCCAACGAAATCGCGGGTATTTCTCACAATCATTCATCATACATACACTTCCCCTTCCCTTTTATCACTACATCTGCCGCGTTGGTTTCACCAGTTTTCCACCTTCTTTCTGCGCCCTTGACCGAGAAGCGCATGTGTACTAATCCATCTCGCAATAACTTTTGTATTTTTCAAATTATTTCACTTATTATGATACTTCTGGAAACGCCTTAGGTGAAATGCTTATTAGGCTTAGCATTAAAACCCATAATGTATTAATTAACCTCTATTTCTGCCAAAATGTACATTCCATCTATTCCTACTAAATTCGACACGTTGTCATAATATTGAAACTATATTATAATATTCCTAAAAATTGCAGCACTTTTATGGAGAGAAAAGATGGATACACGACTTTTACGCTATTTTGTTTCTGTTGCCGAACACTTAAATTTTTCTGCGGCTGCCAAGCAACTCCACATAACCCAGCCTTCTCTTGGTCGTCAAATCGCTCAACTGGAACAAGAAATAGGGGTTCAATTATTTAACCGCAATACTCGCAGCGTTCAGTTGACCGCAGCCGGAGCCGCTTTGCTGCACGAAGCTCATGAAATATTGCATAAAACCGAAGTTGCCTTAACTAAAACACGCCAAATTTCGATCGGTGCCATAGGCAGTCTGCAAATTGGATTTATGAGTCCACTGGAAAAACACGACTTGCCTATTATCATTAAAAAGTTCCGCAATAAGCATCCGAATTCCAATATTAATTTTTCTAAATTAGGGCTAGGCCCGCTTAACGAAGCTTTAGAAGCAAGTAAACTGGATATTGCCTTTACCATGGCTCAAGACCTCGACCGCCTGTCTCACGTTTCCTGGCGATTGAGCCGATTTTGCCGTCCACCAGGATTACTAGTGCCTAAAGAACACCCCTTAGCTTCCAAAACTTCCGTACAATTAGCGGGTCTGCAGAATGAATGTTTTGTGATGTTTCCAAGATCGGAGTTCCCCATGTCCTATGATCATTTATGTCATATGTGCGCCTTGGCAGGGTTTTCACCAAACATAGTCGCCCATTCTCCCTTTCTTGAAACCTTGTTATTAATGGTAGAAACAGGGATAGGCATTACTATTCATCCACAGCTAGATGACAGCTATGCGAGTAACAATCTGTGCTTTATTCCGATAGTAGACTTCACCGGCAATTATGATTCTGCAGTGGCTTGGAAAACTACTAACTCCAATCCACTGCTAACATTATTTTTAGAAACGCTTCAAGAAGAAAATATTTTAATTTGACGATAAGCCACTCCTCATTGAATTTGTTATTTGTTCGCATCAATGTCGGTTTAACCAAAACCGAACGGATAAAAGCCTATTACTGCACTTATGGCGATAAGCATCCCTTGCGCTGCCAGCGGCAACATTAAAAGAAACTACAGTGACGGCAATATACTTAAGATTGAGTATTACTCAAAAATATAACAGTGCACTACTGCGACCATTATCAGTAGTGCACTGTTTATTAACCCGAATATAGCTATTTTACTGTTTTGCCGCATTCTCTCCAGCTATACGTCCTGATGACAACGACCAGCCAACAGAATGGCACGCCACACCAGAGGCATAGGTATCCGAATCTGTTCCGCCGATATCAACACCCGCCGCATATAGCCCGGGAATAGGTTCATCATTTTTGTCTAACAATTGCATTTTCGTATTGACTTTCAAAGGACCTCGCGTAACCAACATGGCTAGTGTACTTTTGGCTGCATAATACGGCCCTGTGCGTAGCGGCGTAAGATATTCCGGATTTTTTACGAACATGTCATCATGCCCCTTGTCGCAAAAAGAGTTATATGCATCAATGGTTGCCTTTAGCACTTCAGAGCCTGCTCCCATCCACTCGGCGATTTCTTCCCAGCTAGCAGCAATCTTAGCCCGGCCCTTTTCAACCTGGGCGCTGAGTTCTTCATCCAAACCGGCAAATAAATCCAGTCCAATCATAAAATCGGGCATTTTGACCGGTCCATTTTTAATAATACGATTTTTCATTGCTTCATCCAATAAGATATAGCAGGTTTTATTGGGTAGACGATACCAGCTATTGGTAGCATTCAACTTAGATTCGTCAGCAAATCTCTCGCCATTTTTCGTCACCCAAACAACATCCGGGTGAATATCATTGTTAAGCAAATTTGTTACAGGCGATACAGGGTTATTCAACCATGGTACCCGGTTCAATTCCCATTCAAAGGCTACGGTTCCATCAGACGCTGCCCCCGCTTCAAAAGCCATTTTTATCCCATCCCCGGTGTGACGTAACCCCATATAACACATGTCGTCAAAAATAGTTTCGCTATATGAATGAAAATACTTCTGCATAAGTTCTTCACTGCCTATAAAACCGCCGGTAGATAGTATAACGCTCTTGCCATTAAATTGCAGGAGTTTTCCTTCTTTCGTTTGAGCAAGCACTCCTGTAACACGGCCTGTTTCATCCTTAACCAGTTTTTGTGCTGATGTGTCACAGTAAATTTCAACTCCGGCATTTTTACAAAACCGAAGCAATAGTTTGGCAAGCTTTCCCCTGTTGGCTTCCGGATCGGGTAAAAAATCAGCAGGTTCCATTTTTGATTTAAGCCAGTCGGAGATTCCTTCAAATTTATTAATTAAGGTACGAATCAATCGGGCATCCCCCCGCCAATGATTCCATTCCATAGCACTCCTAAAATTAGCGTCTGTTCGAGTAGTAATATCCGGGCTTAACCGCGGATCATCTGCCAGCATTGGGTTATCATCCATGCAAGCCATTTTTAGCACACCATCGTCACCAGCTAAAGGCATAGGCGGAAATATACAGTTACCACCCGGTGCATGCAACTTCTCAAGCATGATTACCCGTTGTGCCCCATTATCTTTGGCTTCGATAGCGGCTGACATTCCGCCTGCTCCGCAACCTACTATAATAATATCAGCTTGAATTACTTGGTTAGGTTTTTGATCACAAGTTGTCATAATATAACCCCCATCTACATTTTCATTATTATAATACTGCCAAAAACCGCTTGCTGAGAAATGCTTATTAGGCTTAGCATTAGAACCAATTGACTATAAATTATCCTGCTCTATCCCAAGCTGCCGACCTTATTATGTCATGATATTTTAGATATAACGTCAATAGTCTTAAGGCGTGACCCTGTTGCGGTAAAAAAATAACCGGTTATGGGCTATTTTTATAGAAAGTTTGCAATAGATAAAATCGGTCGTTAGTAACTTAACGTCCGATAAAAAGCCATTCCGATATACAACAAAAACCAGGAATGCCAGTTCATAATCCCGGCTTCCTGGTTTTTGTTGTATATCATAGCTTCTTGCACTAATTGTTTGAAAACTTTTTATTCCTTTGGGTAATTTTGGTATAATTTGAAGGACTTTTGAAATATTTGTATAACAATGTAATTAATTCTATATTTTACAAAACAAATGGGGTGTGTTATTTGGAGAACAACTTAGTTAGTTCAATAATATCCCCGATTAACAATGTTTGTGTAATTATAGTTATGGCCTTACTAATAAGCCATTCCACTTTTTTTCGCCAGCTCCTTGACGGAAAGCGATCTTATACAAATCAATTTTTGCTTTTAATAACCTTTGGTGTATTTTCTCTTTATGCCGCTGCCGTAGGTAATGAGTCGAATGTCCGAGTTCTGGGACCAATGCTTGCCGGCTTACTAGGCGGTCCAATAACTGGAGTAGGAGCTGGATTATTCGGTGGATTTTATCGTTTTTTTGATTTAAGATATGCCGGGGCGGCAGAAATGGCCTATTCTGCCTTATTAGCTACCCTACTTGCCGGTCTGGCGGGCGGCCTGGTAAATATACGGAATAAAGGACAACTTCCCAGTGTGTGGGGTGCTGCATGTTTTGCCTTAGCATATGAAATATTTCATATGCTACTAACTGTGGTTGTAGGGCAAGAGGAAATCGTAATCGCTTCAGTAAAAAAAGTTTGCGCCCCCATGATTATCAGCCATACGGCAGGTGCTGCCCTTTTTGTTTTTCTAACAAGAAACAAAGTCAATCAACGAAACATCAAGAGAGAAAAAGAAAAAGCGCAACAAGAACTCCAAAAAAGTGAAGAACGCTTTTCAACAGCTTTTAATCTCAGCCCTACCCCAATGATGATTCGCAATGTTAAAGACAACATTATTGTTAGTGTGAATAATAGTTTTTTGCATACCTATCAATGGTCACCGGAAGATGTACTTGGTAAAAAGATAACAGATCAACCATTTCAAATTGATAAATATAATGATTTTCTGAATCTATTAAATGAAAACGGGTCCGTTTGCGAATTCGAAACTCACTTACATAATCACCTAGGGAAAGTTTGGAGCTGTTTACTATCTGCAGCAATAGTAACTATCAACGGCGAGTCACATATACTGAGTTCCCTTATCGATATCAGCGAACGACAAAGATTGGTGGAAGAAGTATTGCGGCTGGACCGGCTCAATATGGTGGGGCAAATGGCGGCAAGTGTCGCTCATGAAATTCGTAATCCCCTGACATCCGTTCGCGGCTATCTACAGTTGATAAAGAAGCAAAGCAAAGGGAATATAGATGAAAGCCGGTTCGATCTTATGTTTAACGAACTAGACAGAACCAACTCCATTATCAGCGAATATCTGCTGCTTGCTAAAAATAAAGTCCCTGATCGCAAAATGCATTGCTTAAATAACATTATAACCTCTGTATTTCCTTTGTTGCAGACAGCCACAGGAAATTCTATCTCAGCGATTGAGCTTTTCCTAGAGGATATTCCCTCACTGTATCTTGATGAAAATGAAATTCGCCAACTTCTGTTCAACTTAATTAACAATGGGTTAGAAGCCATGCCTACGGGAGGAGTGCTTACCATTCGGACTTATCAAGAAGCAAATAATATAGTTCTGACGATTAGTGATCAAGGCCACGGCATTTATCCGGAAATCCTTGAAAAGCTTGGCACACCCTTTTTAACTACCAAAGATACCGGTACGGGCTTGGGATTACCGATATGTTATAGGATCGCCTTTAGGCATAACGCCACGATTCAAGTTGAATCTAGTCCCAAAGGAACTACCTTTTGGGTAAGGTTCAAAATACCTGGTAACGAAAGTTCGAAAGAGTAACCCGATTCTATGGAAAAGGAGCAATTGACATGCGAGCAGCATCAATGCAGAACCCCCATCAAACTGCCACCAAACCTTCCTTTAATTTTACCATTAGACCCATGAATAAAACAGACGCCAACGAAATTGTCAACCTTATTCGTGATTCTTACGGTGACTCCTATTTCTACAAAAATTATTATGACCCTATGAAAATTATCAACGAAAACGCAACCGGCTACTTAAAATCAGTTGTGGCAGTTACAGATGACAATCAAATTATCGGGCACATGGCTCTTATGCGAACGCCTGACGATCCACAGATTGTCGAACCGGTAATAGCGGTGGTCAAAACCGGATATAGAAATGCCGGAGTGCTTGCCAGCTTAGCAGAATTCTTATATATAAACAGAAATCCTGAACTGTTTAAAGGAGTATCCGGGATTTATATTCCGCCTGTTACCAAACACACCTATTCTCAAAAACAAGTATATAATCATGGTTTGAAAGATTGTGGTATTTGGCTGGGTTATCTACCGGACGCCGAATTTAAAAAAATTAGTGTCGATTCTATACAGCGACTGACATTAGTATTAACGTATATGTATGTGATAAAGCCCAAACAAATAACCATCTACCCGCCGGATCGACATAAAAACATGATTCTAGAATTGTTTAAAAACATTGGTGTTTATCATGTTGAATGCCCTTTGCCAAAAAGCTCTTCCGAAATCCATATGGATGGAGAGTCAAGTCTAAAAATTAAAACCGACGAAGCATTAGGCAAAGCTGTCCTAAAAGTTCATCGGTATGGGCAACATATCGTTTCTGATATTAATACAAAATTAAACCAGCTTTGTTCACAGAATTTTTCAGTGATTCACTTATACCTAAGTCTTAATGATCCCTTGACCCATTATCTGACCCCTTTATTTGAAAAGATGGGATTCTTTTTTGCAGGAATAATGCCGGGAACTTCTTGTAAGGATACACTCATTTTGCAATACCTGAATAATACGGAAATTGATTATAATAAAATTCAATTAGCTTCGAATACAGCTCAAGAAATACTGTCTTATATAATCGCTAACAGGATTTGCAAAGTATGACATACTCATGGCCTTTTAATATTCCACTTACTTCAATGAATAGCTAGTTGACCGAAACCGCTCCTCATCCATTTACCTTACCGGACATTCAAAATTATATAGCTAATTTCTCATCTAAGATAGCATCCCAATTCCATTTAGCCATTCTCTCCTCAAATGGAGCACACATGATTTTAGAGGTTTCGCTTTGCGCGTTTACCCATTGAAACCGCACATGCTCGTCGGATAATTGAATTTTATCATTAGTCATTCTACACAGATAAAAAATCCCCGTAATATGACGTTTATCCTCTATGTAATTCCAAGTATCTAATACTTTTGTCGGAGCAACCATACAGCCAATTTCTTCGAATACTTCCCTTGCTAACGTTTGCTCGGCGGTTTCACCAAACTCCATCTTTCCGCCAGGCAAATCCCAAACGTTTTCCTTTGCCCTCTTTTTCTTCTGCAATACCAAAAAATTTCCGTCCTTTAATATGAAAGCTTTAACAGAAAAGTGGAACTGCCTCTCGGGCATTCGCTGCACTCCTTTCCTTAATCAGCACGAATTAAAAAGAATTGATTATCGAAACCACCATGGGTATCTCTTTTTTGTAACCTTATCTGTTCAAATTCTTCTTGCGGGACATTTTTATTTTTTAAAATGGCATAAATAACCTCAACTATATCAGCAAGTTCTTCGACCTCTCCGGATGCAAGATATTCCTCTACTTCTTCTTCTAATTTTAAAGTAAGTTGATGCGTAAATTGTTCATCGGTAAGTCTAGTGAACTGTGGCATTCTCCCAGACTTCTTAATAATTTCCGGAATATAATCTCTAACCAATTTTTCGTGAATCATAAAATTGTTCTCCATATATTTTTTTACCTTAATAGTTCTTTTCGTTAACCAGATTATTCCTGCATTTTTGATTTTTATTATCGGATTCTAATATTTTGCACTTTGTTATAGCTGCTTGTATTATTATTGCATTAATGCTGGCGAATATTAGTAAGAAACCAATCATAGAGCTCGCTATTTTTATAAATGCCAGCAATGTAGTGCCCTTGGTCAGGGAGTATCGTTAAACGAGGTGCGCCTCCTTGCATGCGCAAAGCATTAATCATTGCTTCATCATCCTTTAATGGACAAATCGGATCCCTTCCACCGTGAAAAGCCCATATTGGCATGGAGATGAATTGCTTTTTCCATGCGTCCGGAATTGAAGGTTTAGCAGCTAGCGGAGCTATTGCCGCAAAGTATTCCGGATGGCAGCTAGCCAAATACCATGTTCCTTTCCCTCCCATGCTGGTTCCGGTCAGGTAAACTCTATCCTGGTCAATTCGATATTTTTTAAAAATGTCATCAAGTAGTGCGACCAGTATATCTGGATTATCTGCCCACTCTTCTTCCTGCGGGCATTGTGGGGCAAGAACAACGAAAGGAAACCCTTCTCGTTGTTCTGCGAGCCAAGAGGGGCCATAGTTTTTGACCAAGTTTAAGTCCTGCCCACGCTCTGAACTTCCGTGTAAAAATAAAATCAGCGGCCACCTATCTGTAGTTTGAGTGTAACTTACAGGAAAAACAAGGAGGTATTGTAGACTTTTTTCGTTATATGTAAAAGTATTTCTTTTTTCTATAAAGAAAGTATTATCCGTCGGTTTCATAACTTCATAGAGGCTCGGTGTAAGTAGAGATGAAGGTTCCGTTTTTGCAACTTTTGGATCGCTACTATTAGAAGTCTTCAGTAAAAAGTAAAAAGCTACTACAATTCCTAAGCAAATTATGATACTGATAACCTTTTTTAAAATTATTAACCCTCTTTTCAAAAGACGATCCCCCTTGGTAAGTCACTTTGCACCAACTAGAATATATTCGGAGTTAGCCGTAATTCTTTTTATCATTTTCTCTAGTTCAACAATATTGGTGTTAGAACCAAAAAGCTCATCACATAGTATTGCATACTGCTTCAAATCTGATAACTCAATATTTTTTATCGATATCATATTCTGCTTTCTCCTTAATTTTTGTTTATTAATTTCTCTATAATTAATATATCCGCTCAAATTCTATCACTACTTTATATCTCAAACAATGATGCAATACTAATATTTTCCTAACAATAGAAACACTTTACAGAAAATAAGGCTAGAAGTGAGACCCCGGCCAGAGCTAGTAATACACAGCTTAAGAAGCCATTAGTGTTGAGGAATAAACAAAGGGCTACCTCGTAGCTGCCTTAAAACATTCATCCCTTTCCAATTTCTTTGTTTCCGTAAATGAGATCCATTTCACGGCTACTAAGCAGTTTTTCGGTAAAATAAGCAATTAGCACGATTCCTGGTATATCAATAATAAACCTAGCTAACATGAACTCCCACCCCATTGCTGATGCTTCAAACAGCAATAACGGTATTTTAGTCGTGGACCATGCACCAATAAATATTATGACATTAAAAAAACTGCTCCCCTTTTTCAGTAACACCTCGGCAATTGGGAATGCGGCATAGAGTGGACCAGCAGCCATCGATCCCAATGAAAAAGCAATGGTCATCCCGATTATCCCCGATTGCTTCCCCATTAGTTTTATCATAATTTCTCTGGGGACCCAGATATCAAGAAGACCAAGCAAAACAAAAATCGGCGGAATAACAACAAGCATCTGTTGTAAGCTGTCCGCTGATAGTATTATTGAATCTAGCCCCACCGACGGTCTTAGTAATAGCAAAAGTAGATTAATAAATGCAACCGCCAGAAATAACCGATATCTTTTCACCAACCACATTATATAAGTATCACTCCTATCACAGCAGCTACCACAAATGAGAAAATTAAAGCTAACGCGTTTCGAATACATGTAGCTTTTCGCCCAAAATACTCTATTTCAACCGGAATAGTAATAACTCCAACCATCATTGAAGTTGATATAAAAACGACTATTTGCATAAATCCTGCGCCATTTTTCAATAAAGCTGCAGCTAGTGGAAAAGTAACAAAGCCCGGTATTAATGTAATAGCACCTATAACTGCGGCTACTATTATCCCCAACCAACCTGATCGTTCCCCAATTAACTGGGATATTTCCTTTGGACTTAGTACGGCAAGTACAATTCCAATAACCAGAATAATTGTAAGAAAAATCGGCAGAATATTTTCGAAAGACTTCCAGGCTTTTTTCAACGCCATAATCGTCTTCTTCTTGTCTCTGATAAAAGAGATGAATAGGGATACACTGGCCAAACAATATAATACAGCAGTAAACATGCAATACCTCCTAGCATAATTAGTTAATTCAATTTTAATTAACTAATTATGCATAATCATACTAACTCCTTTTAGATACATAACAAGCACTAATCTTTTCTACTATCGCAATGTATTGCTCTACTTCGCCTTCCGTTAGGCAGGTTTGCATATGCTTTATATATTCAGAGGCCGCCATATCCTCTATCGCCAACATTCTTTTTCCCTTATCACTAATCATAACATGATAAACCCGGCGATCCTCATTTGACTGCACTCTTTCCAGATAACCAAGACCGATTAATTTATTCACCGCGGCAGTAACCGCAGGTTTGGTTACCTTAAATTTTCTCCCCAATTCACTGTAAGTTGGATTATTCATCTTAATTATCGTATCAAGATAAACAAATTGTTTAAAAGTCATATCAGCCAATTCCAGCTCCCCAAGCACGGCTCCCCTATAACTTTCCCTATAAGTTTTTATCATTTCCATGAATACCTTTTTAAGCTTTAGATCGACTTCCGGTGACAACATAACAAATTCTACTCCAAATTAGTTAATATATTTTTAACTATTATAACATATTCAGTGATAAAATTAAATTATCATGTAAATATTTTCCTACGTGGAATGGTCACTGCAAGTTTTAATAAAAACAAAGAATACTCAGTTCTGATTGTGTCACTAACCACCCTCCTTTACGCACTTACTCTACCAATCATTATCAAGCTTTGTTTGTAGCAAAGAACAAGTTCGATAAATTCCATTCCACAAATAAAAGTAAGGCAGTACAGAAGCCATTGAGTCCTTGTACTGCCTATACTACCCCCTGGTGGGACATGCTGGTTTCGAGTCTGCAACCTGGAAACGCAACACTATGTTTTATTTTTTATCACTGAGTTCTACCAAATAACTAAATCATAGGTGCTCCTCATAAAAAAATTGAATTATTTATGGATTTCCCCCTAATTGACGAATTTTATCTTTAATTTCTAGAGCGTATGGTGAATACTCGCTCCGTACCATAATTTTAATCAACTTACGATATACATCGATCGCGTCTTGATATATAATTGTTTCTCGTAAACCTCGCCTAGTTGCATATACCCCACCATTATCTTAGGGTTTATTTTAATTATCGTTTTAAAATCATTAATAGCTAAATCGTATTGTCCCTTTTTAATATAGTCATCGCCACGTTCAATATGTGCAGCTTCATAAGAAGGGTCAATCACTATTGCTTGGGTATAATCCGCAATAGCAGAGTCAAAATCGCACTTTACATTATGCAACTTAGCTCTGCAAACATAAGCATAGGCATATTTAGGATTAATTTTGATTGCCATATTATAATCACTAATAGCTAAATCATACTATCTGCTTCAAAATATACGTTCGCTCGCCTACAATAAACAACTGCATCATTAGGATTTTTCTCTAAAGCTTCACTATACTTAATAATTAATGTTTCCCTCGCTTTTTCCCATGTTCGAACGAATGAATTTTTATCAGCCGCTTCCTCTGCGGCAAAAACAATTGAAGTATTACTTAACACAACCAATAAAATTAAAATAATTCTTTCCAAAAATCCACTCTCCCAATTTTTATCTCAGCACTGTCTCCACATTATAATTATTCTTATCTCATCCCTATTTTCAATCCCAGTGAGTACATTTCATCAGGTTACAACGAGACTGTACTTATGCTTAATAAAATTTCATATTTTTTACATTTCCCCTTGAGACCTATTATCTCAAATTTTTAGGACTATTAACTCATTCTCCGATTTTATCCAACGATCGTAACCGTCCTAAACAACGAAAGCCAGTGTAGCCGACTTAGCATATACTTTCCGATCAAAACTTCAATATCACATTCAGATATACCTTGCTCAGTATAAAAAAACTGCTGTAGTAGAATCCCCTAATAGCTAAGTAATCCCACTCATGCAGTTCTTGTCATTTGTAATGATGACAAATTTGATTTTTAAAATATCTTTTCTTCCTTTAGATTCGCATACACAAAATACCGCAGACTTTAATAATCCTAATTTTTAAACACCTGTATTCCTACCAATTTCTTCAAGTGATTTCTGACGGGTTTCAATGCCAACAGTACCAACAATTACTGCTACCAAAGCCATTACTCCGCCAATTGTTGCAAATACCACAACTGATCCATAATTCGTCAAAATCCAGGCTACGCCATACGGCGTAAAAACGGTTACCAGACGCCCTATTGAATTGCAAAATCCCGAGCCTCTTAGACGAATTTCAGTCGGCCACAATTCCGGAACATAAACTGCCGATGCAAAACACACATACATATACAGCACCACTGTTAAGCAAAATCCGAAGGCTACAATCAGTGTTTCATCCCTCTGCAACGAATAAATAAACCCTAGCAAACCCAGGACGATTAAAAGCATGACTGCCGTCCATTTCCGGGGAAATCTGTCGATAAAACGGGTGGTAAGAAATACTCCTAACGGTGCCCCAAACATCATTAGCGTTGTCATTCCGAGAGTCTTAGTAATGCTTATACCTGCATTTACAAAAATAGTTGGAATCCAATTAACAATACTATAGATTGCTGTATTCATTCCGATAAGCACACTGATCGCAACTATTGTTGTTCTTAATAACCCGCCTTGAAATAATCTTGAAAAGGGTATCCTTTTTATCTCTTGCGGCTCATCCATTACTTGCTCTTCTATAGGCGCTAATTTGATGCCCTTTTCAATTTCAATATCTTTTTCGACCTTAGAAAGTATTTCATCCGCTTTTTCTATCTCTCCGCGTGATTCATGCCAACGTGGTGATTCCGGCATGCCATGCCGCAGAACCCATATAATTAATGCCGCCGCACCGATGATCGCAAACATGACCCTCCAGCCTACCTCCGGTCCCATTGCCGACATGATCAAATACGCGGCTCCTAGCGTTATCGGTGGCGCGCAGTTTCCCACCAGGGATAATGTCGATGACCATTTCCCCCTTGACCTGGCCGGAGTAAATTCCGAGAATGTAGCAAACCCGACAACAATTTCGGCCCCCAAACCGATCCCGATTATTCCCCGTAAAACAATCAACGTAAACATATCATTGGCAAACGCTGCCGCAATCGAGGCAATTCCAAATATAAGAAGATTAATTTGATAGGCCACCTTTCTTCCGAGGTAGTCACCCGAAAAACCCGCAAATAGCGATCCAACAAAAAGACCCGCCATCGTAACCGAATTAAACAATGCATTTAAGTAATTATTAGACCATCCTATGTTTACAAGTTGAGCAGTTACTACTCCTCCCAAATAATTATCACAACCGTCTATCAATAGCCCCAAGCCAATTAACCAAAACACTTGAAAATGCCATTTCGATGTAGGCAACCGGTCGAGTCTTGCACCTATATTGCTTTTGGCATTCATCGAAATACCCTCCCCAATATATCCAACTAGTGCTTCTCCCATAAAATACACTAATAGCTGACATCTAAATTATTAATAACAGGCAGATAGAATATTACAGTTATAGCAAGCTTTTTTATTACAATTTACCATCCTGATTTACCCTTTAAAAACTGTTAACTAACTATTTGAAGTATTCGCCCTATTTGCTAGTTAAAGATACATTACTAAGATTTACGGAAAGCTGCTGGAATACACTACTGTTGGCTAGGCTTGCAAAAATCATAACTGGCTAGGTACATTTATAATTTTTTATTTTCTCAAAAGATACTGTTAGATGTACTCCATTACGGAGAATTTCCCAATAGAATACCTCTAACAGTAAATAACAATATATTCAAAAAAGCAATTACTTGTCGATTGCTTCCGCCATTTCTCTCATTATCTGAACATCTTCCTTAGAAAGTTCAATTTCAGCAGATTGAACATTTTGCTTAATCTGTTCCGCTGTGGTAGCACCGCTTAACAAATTGATGAAATCCCCCTGCGCAAGAATCCAGGCCAGCGCGAGGTTAGCAACCGTGCAATTGTACTTTTTGCAAAGATCTTCCCATTCCTCCATCATAGCAATAGCTTTGACCATGTTATCGCGTTCAAACCATCTTTTACCGATCTGAGCACCCATTGGAACATAATCTCTGCTCATACTTCCGCTCAAAAGACCCTGCTCAAGCGGTGAATAAGCCTGCAATGTAATTCCGTTTTCTTTGCAGATTGGAATCAAATCATTTTCAATCTTCCGGTCGAGAATACTATATTTCCCTTGAACAATATTCAACTCACCATATTTAAGGTATTCTTTGATATGCTCAACCGAAACATTAGCAGCACCGATCGCCCGAATCTTACCTTCCGCCTTAAGTTCGTTAAGCACCTCCATTGTCTCGGAAATCGGAGTAAAAAAGGGCTCCACCGACTGCCAATGAGTCATATAAATATCGATATAATCAGTACCTAAACGTTCTAAACTCGACTCAATCTCTTCCCTAATGGATTCTTTTGATAAGTTCTTATAAAGCTGTGTATCACCGACTTTGTTAAACAAACTTCCTTTTCGTGTCCACACAATACCGCATTTCGTGATCAAAACAACATCTTTCCGCTTCATACCGCCAAGCGCCTTGCCGACAATCTTTTCACTGTTGCCAAAATTATATCCAGGTGCTGTATCAATCAGATTTACGCCCAGTTCCGGGCATTTCCTGATGGTATTAATACATTCCTGCAAATCATTATCACCGCCCCATGCTGGACCTCCCCCGATCGCCCATGTTCCAAGACCCATTCGCGAAACAGCAATTCCATTTTTTCCTAGTTTCATTGTCCTCATTACTGTGATCATTCCTTTCGCTTTTACTCAGAACCAAACACCCGCTCGCCCCTAAGAATTCAAATATTCCCGCATCCTGGAATTTACCTGTTGCCTACTTTGCACACCAGTAGTCGCTCCTACAGACTCTACAGAAATAGAAGCTGCCACGTTAGCAAATTTGCCACAATCCTCAAGCGGCAGACCGTCCAATATCGCGGTGATAAAACCAGCGACAAAGTTATCGCCTGCACCAATCGTGTCAACCGCTTTTGCGTTCTTATAAGCCGCCACCGCATAACGCTCCCTGCTGTTTTTAATAAAACAGCCCTTTTTGCCGGTTTTAATCACGACATTTTTAACGCCGCAACCTAAAAACACGCCAGCAATGTCATCCAGGTCTGTTTTACCGGTAAGCAAGCACGCTTCATCATAATTCGGGAAAAAGTAATCCAGATAAGACAGCGCCTCGCTGATATCCTCCAGCCCCTCACCCAGCCGACTCTTAATCATATCCGCGCAAATAATCATGTTGTTTTCTCTTGCGACTTGAAAAATTTTTACCAAAGCGGGGCCATTGATAAGCGGATTGTTGAAAATGCTGGCCATAGAAAGCAGTCTTGCTTTATGAAAGCGGGAGAAATCTACATCCTCAATAGTAGTGCGCCACAGGCTGCCGTTACGATTGGTTACAAAAGTTCGTTCACCATCCTCTGTAACTAACCCGACATTAATAGAAGTGTCAATGTCAGGATCGACATGGAGACTTCTGATGTCTATGTTGTCTTCTTTACATGCGTTGATTATAAAATCACCCGGAACATCTTTTCCTACACGGCTCATCAACGCAACCTTATAGCCTAGTCGTGAAATGATCGTCGCTTCATTAATTGCATCGCCGCCAATAGTCATGGCTATTTTATTCAGCGGATAGGATTCAATATCAAAGATGTTTTTGCTGACGGGTTGCAGAGGAATGTCGACAATTGCAGCACCAACACAAATAACATCTAAATCCTTAGCCATAATTAATTCCTTGCCTTTCCATAACTGCCAAACAGTTTAATCTTCTCCATGGCCCGCTTTGCGACCGCTTTTCTAACTTCTTGCTGCAGCTTGAGAAAAGGTTCCTTTTGGTTTATTACAATCGCGCTCATGGCTGCCTGGCATAACTCAGTATGAATGTTGATTTTTGTAATACCGCGGGCGATACATTTTTTGATATCTTCGTCCCCAATGCCGGAAGCACCGTGAAGCACTAGAGGAATGGATACAGTATCTCTTACCTTCTCGAGAATTTCCAAATTTATCTGCGGCTCAGAGGAGTAAACGCCGTGCTGGTTGCCAATTGCCACTGCGAGAGAATCGATATTTGTCCTTTCCACAAATTCCGCTGCCTGCGAAGGATCTGTATAACCATAGTTTGCAAGGGCTTCTTCGTAAACGGTCTCAGCACCAACATGTCCAAGTTCCGCTTCAATCGGAATGCCCATAGGGTGAAATTTGTCGACAACCTCTTTAGTAAGCTTGATATTCACTTCAAAATTCTGGGCAGAATTATCAATCATCAGCGAATTCATACCACATTGCCATGCATGAGTAACAACGTCAATATTTCTGCCGTGATCCCAGTGTAAAACGACAGGCATAGTCGACGTAGCTGCCATGCCAACCATCATCTTGGCATAATGATCAAATTCCGTATTCCCCAGAAATCCACTGCCGAACGAGATAATAACCGGAGATTTTGCCTCTTCTACCGCATCCATAACACCTTCAAGCATTTCCACATTCCAAACATTGAAATGAGGAACCGCATAATGTTCTTTTTGTGCCTGAGTAAGTACATATTTCATATTTGCTAACATAATTGCTATTTCACCTAACCTTTCCAATTTTAACAACCTAGAAGTGCCTCAAAACTTTGTTTGCATACTGATTGACCCAAATAGCCGTAGCTTCTCACACCATCAGTTTTTTACATCAAACAGAAATTAGGAAACTTTAATAACGCCTTTAATAATATCTTGCTTACAATTGACCGACTCCTCAAATGCCTTTTGCACATCCTCATAATCATAGACATTTGTCACCATAGCCTTCACATCAAAGCGCCCAGTGGAAATTGCCTCAATGGTCATGGGGTAATTATTCGCATAACGGAATACAGTCTGGATCGAAACCTCGCGATTGATTTTGAGAAAATCGATAGGGGTTTCACCAGGAATAGTGCCAACGATCATAATTTTGCCGCCGCGCATGACAAGTAAGGGAGTTTGCTTCGCAGTTGACTGAGTGCCTGCTGTTTCAAACACGATGTCCGCCCCCCAATCTCCAAAAATCTCTTTTACACGAGTAACAGTATCAGATGTTCTGGAATTGATCACTTCCATAGCGCCCAATTTCTTTGCCATTTCCAAACGTTTTTCAAGTATATCAACCATGATAATTTCTGCTGCCCCCATGATTTTACAGGCTTGCAATGTCATGAGGCCAATACAACCGGCCCCGAGAATAACAATTTTTTTGCCCGGTTTTACATCCGCCCGACTGGCAGCATGCATACCAACAGCAGCAGGCTCAACCAGTGCTCCCTCTAAGGTATCCATGTTATCCGGCAGCTTATAGGTCATGTTTGCCGGATGAGTCAAATAGTTGGTCAATGCGCCCTTATAATGGGGTTGTGTCGCCATGAAATCCACGTCGGGACAGATATTATACTTGCCCTCAAGACAAAAGCGGCATTTTCCACAGGGAACTCCCGGTTCGATATTGACCTTATCGCCGATTCTCAAATTCTTGACTTTTGCACCCAGTCCGATAATCTCACCAGCGCACTCATGGCCAAGACCGATTTTAGTGTTAGGATCAGTAGGCGGAATGAACGGACCGGAAGTAAAACCGTGCACGTCAGAGCCACAAATGCCAACATATTCGATTTTAATCAGAACCTCGTCATCTTTAGGAGTTGGCATCGGCGCCTCCTGAATTTTCATAGTTCCAGGAACGACCAATATCGCCTCTGTATTTTTCATAATAAATCTATATCCTTTCTTTCGTTATTTCTTTCAACCGGTTTATTCCGCTTTTTCACCAATCGCTTCAACCGATACCTTTCTGGTATCGATACCAAGAACCGCAATGGCCATAGCAGTGACGACGGCAACCGTACCAAGCATTACAAATACAGAGGTCACCCCCGTACTATTAAGCAAAGCTGCAACGCCGTAAGGCGTAACAATTGCACTGATACGTCCGATGGAATTTGCAAATCCAGAGCCGCGAAGGCGGGCTTCTGTCGGCCAAATTTCAGGAACATATACTGCTGAAGCATAACAAACATACATATAAACAACGGTAATTAAGAAGAAGCCGATTATACAGATTGTGTTCATATCAGTAGAAAGAGAATATATGTAACCCAATACCGCCATGATTACCAGTAATCCAACACCCATCACCTTGCGCGAAATCTTATCAACAACAACTGCCGCAATAAATACACCAAATGGCGCTCCAAACATGGACATGGTATTCATAAATACAGAGTCTTTTATATTAACACCCTGCTTTAAGAAAATAGTTGGGAGCCAATTAATCAGGGTATACTGGATTACATTCATCGCAATCAAAACAAAGCTTGCAAGAATTACCCGCTTTAACAGTTCACCCTTGAACAAATGCATAAAAGGAATCGTCTTTTCCTTTGCTTCTTCTGCAGGGATTGTGATAACAGGCTCTAATTTTTTACCGGTTTGTTGCTCCACCTCCGCTTCTATGGCGGACATAATCGTCTCCGCCTCCAAATATCGGCCCTTACTCTCCAGCCAACGTGGCGATTCAGGGAATTTTGCATTTACAAAAAGATAGATAAAGATAGAAGCAATACCAGGTATCAAAAACATTGCGCGCCAATTCAATGCAACGCCAAGCATTGGCGTAATCACCATCGATAGAAGAGATGCCAACGGATAGGCCCAATTCCCAAGAAAAGAAATCCGGCCGGACCATTGACCACGGCTAGAAGCAGAAACATATTCGGTAAGACCTGCAAACAGCGTAACCAGCAACGCACCAACTCCAATGCCCATAATAAACCTTAATACGATAAGGGAGGTCATATCTGGCGCGAATGCTGCAGCAATACAAGCCAAGCCATGAACTATCAAACAAAGTTTATAGCTGTTCTTTCTGCCAAAACGGTCACCAATAATACCGCCAAACAGGGACCCGAGAAAAAAGCCCGCCATTGTCAAAGACGTAAATACTGCATTTAGATTTGTGTTGGACCAGCCAAGAGTAATCAGTTGCGCCTGAACAATACCCCCTACACTGTTCACCATTCCGCCGAACAACAAATCAATTCCGATTAACCAATAAATTTTCCAATGCCACCTTGAATTCGGCAATCTATCAAGTCTGGCTCCGCAATTTGGTTTTGCAACTGGTTGTTGAGTAGCTATCGCCATCAAAATCCCCTCCTAAAAATTCGTTTCACCTACTAAACCAAGCGCTTGCTATCTTTAATTTCTTGTCTCATGATACTCCAAGCTTTTTTGATATCAGGATCTTTGTTCCAAAGGGCGGGAGGTCCCAAAACAACCATGTCTGCCCCAGCTTCATAAAGTGGTCCATAAAATTCACCATTAATAGAGCCATCTGCTTCTATTAAAAAATTTAGTCCCATTTCCTTGCGTAACTTGGCAAGATCTCTGATTTTATCATACATCTGAGTAATAAACTTCTGTCCGGCATAACCGGCATCCACCGTCATAACCGTAACCTTATCCAACAGATGAATATAGTATTTAATTTCATTTATTGAACTGGACGGATTCATGGCAATACCCGCCTTGCAGTTAAGTGATTTTATTTTATTCAGCGTAACAAATGCATCACTCGCAATGCAGTCCGTATGAGGAGTAATGTAAGCTGCACCGGCATCGGCGCACATTTCCAAGAAATTTTGCGGATACTTCACCATTAGATGAGCATCCATTGGTTTTGTGACAAAATCTTTGATATAGTTCAGAAAATCTGGACCAATACTAAAGGTTTTCACATAATTGCCGTCCTTGATGTCCATATGCAGGAAATCCGCATGCATATTAATAAATCTGATCTGCTCTTCCATTTTGAACAGGTCACAGCACCCCAACGACGGCGCCACCATTAATCTTCTGCTCATCTTTATAAAACATCCCTTTCCGCTATTCTCATCCTAACTATTCCGATTAGGACAAAAATCGCACATCTTTCCCCCGAAATCATTCTCCATCATAAGTCAGTATAACCTTGATGCCTTCCTTGCTGGCCATCAACGAGAAGCCCTCATCCCATTTCGAAAGAGGAAGTCTATGCGTAATCATCGGCTTTACTTTGATTCTGCCGTTTTTAAGCAGTGCAAGTCCGTTTCTCCATGATGTTGTGTCATAACCCATATGACCAATGATGGAAATAGCTTTCATAGAAATATCGTTGATACAGAAATCAACAGGTTTAAAGCCCATGCCGACTCTGACAATCTCGCCGTTTGGTCTGCACATTTCTATAGCCTGCTTTAAAACAATGTTTGCTCCCGCACAATCAACAACAAGACCAATACCGTCTCTACCGCAGATTTCCCGACAGCGCCCTACGACGTCTTCTTTTGAGCCATTGACAACATGAGTCGCTCCAAGCTCTTGGGCAACACCAAAACGAACCTTCGAATCATCATCCAAACCGACCATTACAATATTAACAGCTCCCATAATCTTTGCAATCTGCACAGAAAACAAGCCAAGCGGCCCTGTTCCAAATACAACAACATCCTGTCCAGGCAAAAACTTCGACCTTTGCGCGATTGCTTTGTAAGCGTTACAAATCGGATCAAGGACGGCAGCTTCTTCATAAGAGATGTTTTCTGGAATCTCCCAGATTGCATGTTTATGAATTTTCAGAATTTCTCCCGGAATTTTGCAATATTTTGTGAAACCACCGTTTGTCCCATATCCAAGGCCGAGATTTACTTTCTCAGGGCATGTCAGGAAATCACCTGATTCACAAGACGGGCAAACGCCACAGACGTGCGCCGTATTATCGGAAACAACGCGTTGACCCACCTTCCAGTCCTTCACATTCTTCCCAACATGAACAATTTGACCTGAGAACTCATGCCCTCTTACCGAATTGAATTCATCCGAGCCATTTTCCACCTTGTAGTGTTTCATGTCAGCACCACAGATCGCAGCCGCTTTTACTTTAATGATGATGTCTTCATCGCCACATATCGGTTCCGGGACATCCTCATATCTGTACCCCCCGAATGCAGTACCATACTTAACCAATGCTTTCATAATATTAACCTCCTAAATTTATTGTCTATTTTGAACTCATTAGTTCCAAATTAAAAATTGTTTTTTCAATATCTTCTTTAAAGACTAAAACATGTTTTTCTAATATTAACAAAATAATTACATTTCTGATTTTTCATAACATACCATTTTCTGGGGATAGCGCCCCTTCATTAGCTTTGTTAAAACTTTTCATCCCTATAATACCATATCTTTTTTTTAAATTCCACATGTTTATGTGTATTTTAAACATTTTATTTTTATTTCAAACATTTTTATATTGTATTTTATATTTTTTATCAATTATGAGTTGATATCTAGCCAAGCTTAGCTGCCTTGACTTTCTCCAGATTCTACCTCACGATGGACAATCCTAAGACTTTCACCCCATAGCAAGCACACAAGCTAGACGCAAAAGAACCGGAGCACGAAAAACGTACTCCGGTTTGGATCAGGTGACACCAGCTCATCCTTATAATACAGGATATATTACTGCCCTTTCTTGTTTGAAGCTCTCAACGACCGCTCGGCTAATTATTCTAAATTAAAAAACTACTTGAATTTCATTGTCTTGCAGAAATTCAAGCCACTCTTTGCTTGGTTCCCGATCTGTAATCAACAAATCAACCTTTTCAAAATCCATCAGCTTTGCAAAGGCGTTTTTATCGAATTTCGTGTGATCCGCCAGCAATATAACTTTTTTCACCTGTTGAATCAACAATTGTTTGAGCTCAGCTTCCGCTTCGTCGGAATCAAAAATCCCTTTGTTTATTTCAAGACCTTTACAACTAATCAATGCAACATCGACATTATAGCTTTTAATCGTATTTTTGGCAGCGGGGCCCTGCAAAGAAAGAGATCTTTTATTGAGAAAGCCACCAGTGGAAAGAATCTGCAGATTAGATTGACATAACTCCCTCAAAGCTTCTGCGGAATTTGTCAGAATGGTGACGTCTTGTCTGTCCTTGATCAGCTTTAGAACCTCCATCGCAGTGGAACTAGAGTCGACACCAATTGTCATCCTATTTTTGATACAGCCAACTGCTTTTATAGCAATATCCTTCTTTTCCTCCGTGTTTGTGTCCGCCCTTTGATAAAAATGGATTCCTTCTGCCGTCTTTTCGAAATTCAGCACCGCGCCACCATGGGTTCTGGTAACGATCCCGTCTGATTCAAGCTTCTGTAAATCTCTTCTAATGGTTTCTTCCGTCACATTAAACTTTTCACTTAGTTTTGAAACAGACACTTTTTTATCATTTATAATAATTTGTTTGATTAAATCCAATCGCTCTTTTAGTACCATTTCCCGTCCCCCTGTAACATATTCTTTTCGATCTATCGCGAGTAACATTCACCATTTTTCCCATTCTATCAAACTAACTATTGGATTTCAACACCAACACGCTTTAATCACAGATTTATTATTGGAAACCGATACATAAAATCCCGATTATTTCACATTAAAAAACCTTCCTTTCCGGCTAAATAGTTTTATTCTGCCATAAAGGAAGATCTCTCCAAAATATCACTAAATTTCCTGTGCCATCTTAATAGACACTCCTATTACCGATTTAAAAGGAACTAGATAAAGTCCTTTATTATTCCAAATTTTCAAGGTTATGAAAGTCTTTCATATAAGCGCCTGTAAGGCTAGTATAACCATTCAAGATATTTCTTTCAACCTCATCTACAAAGCCAGTTTTATCCTTGCGTAAAATGCAATCAATTATTCTATGGTGCTCCTTTATACTTTCGGCAAGTCTTAGAGGATTCTTACAAGATTCAACACCTAATAAAAACGCCCGGTCAAAAAGATTATTAACAATCGAAAAAAATTGCGAATTCTCATATTTTGTTAGCAAGTATTTATGAAAATTGATATCTTCTAACATAAAAGAATAAATGTCATTTTCTCCAACTGCTTGCACCTGCTTTGAATAAGAATCTTCCAAATAATTAATATCATTTTCGGTAATATTCGCAAAACCTCTTTTAGCCGCATAAGACTCAATCGCAGCTCTTAACTCATATATTTCTCTTGCATCGTTGATGGTTATCGTTTTAACTATTACACCTTGTTTCGGGACAATATTTAGAAACTTATCACTCTCTAGTTTTTGACATGCATATGTTACAGGCGTCCTACTAATATTTAATTTTTTTGCCATAGCCGAAATGCTAATAACTTCGCCTTGTTTAAGTTGACCACTCACTAATTGCTCTTTAATCAATTTATACGCTAACTGAGTCAAACTAGTTACATCAGTATTTTCTTTTTTATTTTTATTATCTAGAAGCATCATTTTACCCTCTCTCAAGCTACAAGACTATATAATAACGTTTTGTGCAACATGCATGCATGTTTTAATTCTATCTTATGTATTTTCATATTGCAAGGCGAGATTAAAGCTAAGCCCCACCCCATAAAAACACGTTATTGTCACTCTACTTTATTAACCAAATTAGGCGGTATTTCTCCCGTAGCGCGGCAAATATATTGCGGCTTGCTACAACCCCCATATTAACGTTTTCTTGTCTACATATATTGCGTCAGCCTCTTGCTCAAAATCAACATTAGGTTGAACATCATTATAAAGAACTTTCATCGAAAATGCCTTGGCTTTTACAGCAAAATTTCGTCCAATACGCTCCGTCCCAATAATGCCAAGAGTTTTACCGATAATTTAATCTAAAAAAATTCATTAGACAAAGCATCAAAACCAGCCTAAAACATCCTTTACCAAATTCGTTCTTTAATGTAAACACCTCAACATAGTACTAGTCTTAATAGTCCACAACCTCATTATTTGACTTTGTTAATTATTTCTGCTATATTTCTTCTGAAAGCATTGTCGTTTCTAGCGATAATGCTTTTAATACGTTTAAGGAGTTGCTTGTAAATTGAAAAATTTTCTTTGTATTATTTTAATTCTATTGGTAGTAGTTGCAATAAGCATTAATCCCTTAGTGTCATATACTCAACTTGGGAATTTATCAATCTCGCCTGAAAACTTTCTTTGGTAACCAAAATAAGATGGAAAAATTAAATTTTCACTGTAAACTTTACAGCATAGCCTAAAGTTATTGCAAACAGGCTATGCTGTATCTGTTCTTTTATAGATTAAGCTATGAATTAAACACCTGTATTCCTACCAATTTCTTCAGACAACCGCTCGAGTCTTGCACCTATATTGCTTCTGGCATTCATAGAAATACCCTCCAAAATATATCCAACTAGTGTTTCTCCCATCCTAGGCAAGTGTATTGTTTTTGATATATTTTGATTTTTCCAATAATAGTACTTGGCTATTGTAAACCACTAGCTCTACTGCTTCGCCTGATTTGTCTTTTATTTAATCTCCTTTCCATATATTTGATTAATTCGCCGAATGTTACCAAAATTTGTTTCATCCAACTTAAAAGGCGCGACGCGAATTGCACCCAACAAATTAAAAGAGTCAAGCATTCTTTTTGAATACGGACTGGTATTTAATCTGTCATATACAATAACACCTCTTTTTTCATACTCTCTAACCGCCTGGGTAAATCCTAAATTTTCAAACCCCATGGCAATAATAAAATCTCTTTGAGTAAAATCAAATTGAGCAAGTACCTAGAAGCACATTACACACACCATATTGATTGTCAAGTTTTTTGCCCCTTTGCTAAGTACTCACTTGTCAGTGATATCAAACCAATCTGGGCTTGATATCACTGACCGTAGCAGCCTCATTACATACTAGAAAATAAATTGCAAACTAGTATCCCAAACAACATCTTTTGCTGTAGCGGTACCTGCATTTGGAGTCGATTTTTGTTTCAAACTTTGAACCTCAATGGTCCAGACAACATTTTTAGAAACAACGTTTTGGTACTCTGCCGACCATCCTTTTACATCGTTATCTTGGGCAAGGCCAGTGCCGTTCACTCCATTCTCATACCCAGTGAAAACAACCTGATAGCCACTAAATGTCGAGGTAACAGGAACAGCATGATTATCTATGCTGCGATAGATAACCGCCCACGCATCTGTATGGGCTTTGGTCGAGTCAACGATAAGAGCGTTCGGGAAGAAGTAAGGCATTACGCCATTAGTTAATTGGAAAGCGTAAGCTTTTCTACCAATATTGCCCGCAGTTATATCCTTTGTATAGACGTATTCTCCAGTTAGCCTAAGATTGCCCAGTTTCATTTGAGTACCAAAGTCGTAAGACCTAGTTTTTAGACCATTAGTTAAATCAGTTGAACTAGACAGCGGCCAAGTACCAGCACTGAAATTAGCGTCTTCATAGGCGAAATTATATTTCAAATTACTATTCGGCTTATAATCAACATTTAACAATTTAACTTCGGAATTGGCACCTGTATCAAAGAGCAGACCTGCAAAAGTTGCCTTGTCACTTATTTTTTTTGTTAAAATCACGCCGTCACAGTTACTGCTTTTGCCTGACAACAAACCATTGGTATAGTTATATGTACCAAAACGGCCAATTCTTGCACTATCAAAGCTCCCCATGAAGTTCTTTGCCTCAAACCATGCCCTATTAAACCCAGTACTCAGCGCCGACCCGGAGCCAAAAGTACCATTGGTTGCTTCAATACGTGCACCATAAGTAACATTGTCATTAACCGCACCGCCAAGCCAAATGCGTTGCCGCCAATCAAACGCATTAGTACCTATACCGTTATTTGTAGAACCAGTAGCTTTGTTTCCGTCGTGAGTATAACGGATTCGCGATTCATAGGTAAGAGCAACCTTGGTTTTGTCCTCAAGTTTGGCTACCCTTACACCGAGGCTATTCAGTTCATCGGCATACTCAGCTGCCAATTTGTCAATAAGCGCTTTATTCACAGCATCAGCTTTATCAGCATGTTCAATAGCTTTAGCAACAATAATAGCCATTTCATAACGAGTGATCGTTTTGTCGCCGTGAAAAACTCCATCACCGTATCCGTCAATAATGCCAGCTTTAGCCAACTGGTTTATCGCGTTATAGGCCCAATTATTTGCCGCAACATCCGCAAAAGGACCGGCGTAAGCAAATCCAGTAACCCCAAACACCAAGACTAGTGCCATCAAAAGAGCAAAAAGTGTTTTCTTCATAATCATCCTCCTTAACATCAATCGCAAAGTCCTTCAAAAAAGAAATACGAGAGTCTCCAAGTTACCTCTTCTTTCTTTTTGAAGCTATCATATCCAAACACCTACCTCGATAACTGCTCCCGGAACACTTAAGTATACCTCCTTTCGTCCCCATCAGCTCGCTTCGGCGGTTAGACCAACATAAACCTATTTAGTTTCACATTCGCAGGCTTGCATTTAAGTAGAATTCGTCTTGCATGCAAGCCTTCTTTTGATGTAATATTATTATAATTTTCTAAAATTGTCAATATTAATTGATCATAATCAAAATAGCTATTTCACTAAAATGGCCTCATAAATTCGAAAGGCTGGCCTAGTTTTTACACTTAGGTCAGCCTCTTTTCATTGATTAATTACTAATTTAAAATATATTAAGTGTTCTTATTCATACCTTCGCGAATTTTACGCGAAGGTATATCTATTACTATATAAAAACTGCCCCTCTCCTAAGGGTTCGGTTACGGTTACGATTGCATTGCTCTATACAATAATTGATTCTGATGGTTAAATTCAACAGTATTTCTATTCTCCAAACTCTTTCCTCAATAACTCTATCGGATGACAGTACCCTAAACCGCCACATAATAGATTGTTATTCACCCACTTATTTAGTTCAATCATATTAATACTTCTACTGGGTAAATGATTTTCAATTTCCCACGATATAGAAATAAGAAAATCGTTAACTTGTCCCAATAAACTGCGGTCATGCGTTTTCGTATAAATGATATCTTTGCAGTGCTCAATATAGGCTGTTATCTTATCGGCGGAAACACCCTCGGCCGCATAATTTTCTTCAATAGCTGATAATACAATACTGTTAAATTCTTTAAAATGTTCTAGTTTTAAACCATACAACACAATAGTATAACGAGTTTGATTGTTCATTAATATAACGCCTTTACGTCTATCAAACAAAAATAGATTAGCGTGCCATTCATAAAACGGCTCTCGCTTAATCGGCGTTATGTTATTGGGCAACTGGATTTTCATGGCATCAGCTATTTTTTCGTACATTCGATGAGCATTGCAAAAACGCCTCTATTCTTGTGTATACTCAAATAAAACCTATGAATCAACTTTGGCAAATATGTCTATGAAATGCCGTGCAGCAGCAGATAGATATCGGTTCCTCATCCAAATGACCGCAGCAGGTTTTGTTCTAAAAGGTGGTTCAATAATTTCTTTAAAGATTAAGTTATTACTGGGAATAAAGTTTGTTGCGGATTTTGGTACGATTGCTATACCTAGTCCTGCGACTGCCCAAGCCAGCATCGATCTCACATCTGTATGTCGGCAAAGAATCTTCGGCTCCAGGCCAACTTCTCGATAATAGTTTAAAAGAGCCTCATGTTTATAGCATATTATTAATGGTTTATCAGCAAGCTCGACAAGCCGCACGGAATCTGATGGCACAACACAAGCCTCTTGGGGACTAAAGGCAGCTACGATTGGTTCGTCCGGCAAAGTTACTGTTTCGTAGTTTTCTATATCAGCAGGAATCCGCGTAATCCCGATTTCCACAACTCCGCTACGCAGCAGTTCTTCAATCTTATTTGCGTCACCTTCCCATATTTGAAAAGTGACGCCTGGGTACTGCTCATGAAAAGTATTAATTTTCTTTGGTAAAAAGGTAGCATCCCAGGAGGCTGTAATGCCAACTGGTAGTGTTCCTTGCGTTCCTTCTTCAATATCCTTTAATTCTTTTACTGTTTTTTTAGATAACTCCATCATTTGCTCTGCCCGAATACGTAATGTCTGCCCTGCAGCTGTAAGTTTAATCTTACGGCTTCCAGACCTTTCTATTAGCCTGACTCCTAATTCGGTTTCAAGCAGTTTAAGCTGTTGACTGAGCGGAGGTTGAGCCATATGTAATCGCTTAGCAGCTTTTGTTATTTGTCCTTCTTCTGCAACTGCAAGGAAGTATTGAAGTTTCCTAATATCCACAAGGTATCTCCTTGTAATTTCATACTTTTTTTCATATGAAATTACGACTTTATTAATATTATACATATGAGTTCCCTATTGCTATAATTATACACAAATTAAGGTATATCACAACAGAACCAAGGAGAATGGAGATAACCATCTATGGAAAGTACGAAAGCACTAGCTCTGGAGAAATTATGGACAATGCCGTTTACACTTATAACGGTAGTAAATTTTCTTACCTATGTTGGCAACTTCATGCTACTATCAACTTTGCCTTTACTGGTCCTTCATATAGGCGGGAGCAAATTCATGGCAGGGCTGATAACCGGGATTTATTCTATGACAGCATTTATATCGCGCTTACAGATAGGCCCTTTGCTAGATCGTAAAGGCAGAACATCAATTTTACTTGCTGGTTTGAGCTTGCTGTTGATAATAACAGTATCTTATAATACAGCAGCCTACTCGGTTATATTGTTGCTAATGCTGCGGGCAATACACGGAGTTGGTTGGAGTACTGTAACTACATCAACAAGCACTATCGCTTCTGATTTAATTCCAGCTATCCGCAGGAGTGAAGGCATGGGCTTTTTCGGAATTTCAATTTCAGTGGCAATGGTTATCGGACCTGGGATAGGCTTATATATTATGGAACATTATAGCTATACCGTACTTTTCATTCTTTCGGCTTGTTTCATAATACTAGCGCTAATCACCAGTTTTTCGGCAAGTTACTGCCGCCAAAATTGCCAAGGTACCCAACAGGTCAATGATAAAACAACGGAACATACAGCAAAACAAAATAGAAAACTGGCAATTATCGAAAAAAAAGCTTTATGGCCTTCATTTTTATTTTTCATCATTGTAACAACTTATTCTACCATTATGATTTTTTTGCCGCCATACGCTAGTGATAAAGGAGTAACAGATATCGGAGCTTTTTTCACCATAACTGCATTGGCGATGATGTTCACAAGACTAACAACAGGTCGAATAGCTGACCGTTATGGAGCTGCTAAAGTTGTAGTACCAGGTATGGTTCTATTGGGAATTGCCTTACAAATATTATCTGTAGCTACTTCATTGCCAACTTTTCTGTTTGCCGCTGTAATTTACGGATTAGGCTACGGCTCCGTCCAGCCCGCATTAAATGCATTGGCTATATCACTTGCCCCGGCTGAACGAAGAGGAACAGCTAGTGCAACATTCTTGTGTGCGCAGGATATGGGAGGCATACTGGGTGCCGTTATTTGGGGAATTGTAGCACAAGCATTTGGATTTAGTTATATTTACAGCGCATCGGTTGTTTTAATTATTATAGCTGTTATCTGGTATTTAGCAACAGCCAAATACCGCTGAATTTATGCTATTCAAGTATATTGCCCCTCTTGGATAGTGACACGGCAATGCTTCTACCATTCTTCTGGTTAAAAACGATGAACTCGGAATGATACTACCGGTTTTTTTCGGTTCCTTAATAAATTTTTGCATAAATAAAGTATCATTTATCATAGGGCCTTCCTCTGTTTATTATTGACCAACTTTAATCTTGCCGCGTAGTATTAATAATTTTAAGTTAAAATAGTAGTTAAAATTATCTAGGTCACACATATTCTTTAGCTATTGATGGTGGAATGCCGAGAGTTTCAAACTTCCTTTCGTTATCCCCAACGCATTTTCAATCAGTTCTTTCGCTAAAACCCATTTATATGCCAGAATTTCCGCAGGCTCTTTTTCATAAATTGCCTCAATATAGCATTGAATAATTGACAATATAAACGCCAATGCTGCCTTGGGCTGCGCAACTGTAAAAACAAATTTTCGATTGCCCTCTTCAATAATATCGCAAAGATAAGGAATAAGTAACTTCTTAGCCTGCCTAAATAATTTATCCATAAGGAGGATCGAATGGTCATTATATAAATACTCAAGCAATAAGCCTTGCTTATGCTGAAGTCTATTAAATAAGCTATTAACTACTAAATCAACTTTGCGTGAAAGGGTAATATCATTTGCACAGATCGTTTTATCAATTTCAGTACTAATGTTTAATAAATGCCGATCAATCAAAGCTTCTATAATTTCTTCTTTTGAGGAAAAATAATAATAAAAGGTTCCCTGCGCTACCCCGATCTTTTTTACAATATCGCTAATCATGGTTTGTTGATACCCATGTTCATAAAACAAACTCTCAGCGGCATCTAATATTTCTTTAATTCGAATTTGGGGATCCTGTGGCGGCCTTGCCATACTAATCACTCCATTTATAAGTTCATTGAAACCAGAAGAGCCCAGTTTTTACTTAACTCTCTCTATTCCTAACGCTTTCTTCTCTAGACTCCCGCAATCAATCGATGGCAAAGCAACCGACCCTGGCATTAAGGATATCAATGATATGTTCTGAAGACTGAGGTCGCCCCAGCCGCAGGGAACGTTCCCTCAAAATATGCAATTGCTGCCGTTGAGACAAAAGCCCGCTGAGAGTCGTAACTAACTGGCTGCTAGAATCCGCCTCAAGAGCAATACCTCGTGAGGTCACATAACGGGAATTGTCTTCTTCCTGTCCGGGAAGAGATTTGTAAAAGACCATCGGCAGCCCAGTTGCCATCGCTTCACTGACAGTCAATCCTCCGGGTTTTGTGATCAGGATGTCGGCAGCAGCCATCAGCTCGGGAATATTGTCTACAAATCCTAGCACTCTAACTGACTGACGCATTTGACCAGCAATATTCTGGAGCGAATCAAACAGTCCACTATTTTTACCGGTAATGACCACTGCCTGCACAGGCTGCTCCAGTTGATCCATGCTAAGCAACGCTTCTTCGATAGATCCAAGGCCAAGACCACCGCCCATAAGTAATACGAGTGGCCTATCGCCCCGGAATCCCCATTTTTGGCGAATGGTAGTTGCATCACCAGTTACTCCAAACCCCGGACGCACCGGAATACCGGTGACATGAACACGGCAGTTAGGCATGCCCCGGCCCGCAAAGGCCTGACGCAATTCCTCTGTCGCCACGAAGTATTCGTCGACCTCATGAAAGCACCACATGTCATGGAAGGAGAAATCGGTCACGATAGCCGCAAGCGGTGTAGCACAGCCTCGTTTACGGCGCATGCGAGCAGCCGCACCGCAAGGAAACGGATGCGTAAATATCGCTAAATCAGGATGGTACTTGGAAAATAAATCCTCCATATGATGCTGCATGGTCTTGAACAAAGCATATTTCGCGTTGGTTTGAGCATTTCCGCGCCGTGCTGCAATCTGGTACACAAAGTTGTACAGGCTAGGAGCGCATTCCAGCACCTCCAGATATACTTCCTTCAGTAAATTATTAAAGGTATATTTACTGTCCATAAAGTCAATAAATTCAGTCTGGACATGCGGATACCGCTGGTCAATCTCTGTTTTCAACGCATAGCCAGCCTGATCATGCCCGGCTCCAACAGAAGCAGAAATAATAAGTACTTGTCGTATTTGCGTACAAATGGGTATCACCTACTTTTGTGTTTTACTAGAGTTGCAAGTATCTATAGTACATTCTTTGTTTAATTTGACTATAAAATAATCAGTCCTCTTTAGAATAAAATGACTTGAGTCAATTAATTCTAATAAAAAAAGCCCTTCGCCCAGATATACTCCAACGATTGGCTATTTATGGTTTTACTTACTAGTCCGTTCTTTACAGCGATCTCTAACCTTACAACGAAAGCCATGACATCTAATATCTCTTAATTTGTTAGGAGAATCTATGGTACTTTAATTACTACAAAGCACACATATTAAATGACTTAAGTCAAAGTATAAATCTCGCTATATTGAATGTCAATAGCAATAGTTAAATTATCAATGTTATTGTATTATAATTACCTATTCATCTCTATATCTAATTGCTACCTAAAACTCTCTGATTTAACTTCAGAAATTAGAGAATTTTTCCCTTTAACGTTATTTTACCTCAGATAAATTTATATTACCTGGCAGACCTCCTAAGATGGAACTACTTTAAACATTATCTATTAGTTGCTGTAATTCATGTATGTTTGCGCCTGTATGTTCAGGTCTATGAGCATCAGATCCAGTCATTATTCTTACCCTGCTATTTTTAAATATCTTTAACATCGTTTGGCTCATACCTAGCTCGGAACATCTATAATTAAGAGCTAATCCTCCGCTTTGTTCAACATACATATTGTGCTTGTTCAACAACGCGGCAATTTTTGTGAATACCTCTGTTTGCTCAAACGTCGAATAATGCTGGAAACATTTAATAGAATCAGGATGGGCTATATAATGCTCCCATAGGGTGAGACACAAAAATAAAAAATTAAGTTATAATGGGAACATGAACAAGCGAAATAATTATTCATCAGAATTTAAAACAAAGGTAGTGCTGGAGGTTCTCCGAGAGGAGGC
>Ga0316604_10000578_pt1 | contig 42094 bp, 42 predicted proteins | sample OWC_soil_day20_C_FD_207650 | JGI IMG/M metagenome (GOLD analysis project Ga0316604, IMG submission 207650) | Wetland soil microbial communities from Old Woman Creek delta, Ohio, United States - OWC_soil_day20_CT | ecosystem: Environmental > Terrestrial > Soil > Wetlands | place: USA: Ohio...
TGGTATTCCAGCATCCTTTTATCGACCGGCAGTCGCCGATTGTTCTCGGCGATCATGTTACGCTGGAAGCAGGAACGGGTTGTGTACATACCGCTCCCGGACACGGTCAGGAAGACTTTGAAGTTGGTGAAAAGTATGGTTTGCCGGTTATCTGTCCGGTTGACCACACGGGTCATTTTACCGAAGAAGGCGGAAAATTTGCCGGATTGTTTGTATTTGATGCGAATGTTCCGGTTATCAAGGAACTGGCAGCGCAAGGAAAGTTATTGGGCAAAGGCTCGCTACGGCATCAATACGCCCACTGCTGGCGCTGCAAGAGCCCGATTATCTACCGGGCGACTGAACAATGGTTTGCTTCTGTAGACGATTTCCGGCAGGAAGCACTGGATGCCATTAAAAATGTACAATGGATCCCTTCCTGGGGTGAAGAACGTATTCATAACATGGTGGCTGACCGTCATGACTGGTGTATTTCCCGCCAGCGGGTTTGGGGCGTGCCGATTCCTATTTTTTATTGCGGCAAATGCAATAAGGAAATAGTGAACGAAACAACAATTACTGCTGTGCAGGATCTTTTTGAGAAAGAAGGATCGGATGCCTGGTGGGCAAAAAGCGCAGCAGAAATTTTACCGAAAGGATTTACTTGTCCGGAATGCGGACATGATACTTTCCGCAAGGAAACGGATATCATGGATGTTTGGTTTGACAGCGGGTCAAGCCATAAAGCCGTTTTGGAAGTGCGCAAAGAATTACATTGGCCGGCGGAAATGTATCTGGAAGGCAGTGACCAACATCGCGGCTGGTTCCAGTCATCCCTGTTAACCTCTGTGGCCACCAAAGGTGTGGCGCCGTATAAAGCCGTTTTGACGCACGGGTTTGTTGTGGACGGCGAAGGCCGGAAGATGTCGAAATCGGTTGGCAATGTTATTTATCCGCAGGAAGTGATCAAGAAATACGGAGCGGACATTTTACGCCTCTGGGTTGCCTCTGCTGATTATAAAGCCGATATCCGGATTTCAAACGAAATTCTGAAACAGTTATCGGAAGTATATCGGAAAATCCGGAATACCTTCCGTTACATTTTAGGCAATATTTATGATTTCGACCCGATCGCCGACAGGGTCGCTTATGCTGATTTGACGGAGTTAGACCGCTGGGCGTTGATGCGGCTTGAGCAAGTGCGGGAAAAGGTACAACAGGCTTTTGACGCTTATGATTTCCATGTGTTGTATCATACCGTTCATAATTTCTGCGCAGTTGATTTGAGCGCATTTTATCTTGATATCTTAAAAGACCGTCTATATGCTTCGGTACCTGGCTCACAGGAACGCCGGGCGGCGCAGACGGTCATGCATGAAATATTAGGTGAATTAGTCGTAATGCTCTCTCCCGTGCTTACCTTCACGACGGAAGAGATATGGGAATATATGCCTAAATTTAAAGACATGCCGGAAAGTGTCCAGATGGCGGCGTGGCCTGAGCCGCATCCGGAATATTTAAACGAAGAATTGACTGCCAAGTGGGATGCAATCTTGGATTTACGCAGTGAAATCACGAAAGCGCTCGAGAACGCCCGTCGTACGAAATTAATCGGGCACTCCCTCGATGCGGCTGTAGAGATCTTTGCGGATGGCGATGCGTTCCGCTCCTTGCAAGCAATCAGTGCTGATTTAGCACAAATTCTCATTGTGTCGCATGCAACTGTAACAGAGGGAATTGCATCCGCGCCTGCTGATGCCTATCGGGCCGCTGATTTTGAACTTGCGGTTGCCGTGAAACCTGGCCATGGCGAGAAATGCGAGCGCTGCTGGATCTACAGTGATACCGTAGGGAAAGATGAAGAGCATAGTACTTTGTGCGCCCGTTGCGCATCAGTTGTCAAACAATTACCGTAAAACAAATTTGCAATTTGGCGCCTGCTTAATAAAGCAGGCGCTATGCTATTAAAAAAGCAGAGTTTTGATACCGATTAATTCAGCCGAGTTTGCAGAAAACATTTTCCGTCTTTTTACTCAATCGTAGCAGGAAACTTGGATCAGGTGTAAAAATAGTTATATGACAGGGGATGATGTATGTAATGAATACAACCAAAATGAACGCGTTAATTGGCTTTGCCACTATTTTTGCGGCCGCTATTTTATTGTTGTCGCAAGAAGACACAAAACTATGGCTGTCAGATATTTCATCTGCTTGGGTTGCCGGTTTCGTCTTCCTGTCTATTGTAGTTGGCATGATATTCTGGCGAAATAGTAGCCGGCAGCCGTTACCTTCCTCGAAAAAAGGCAAGGCAAAAGGGAAAAGACGTTAGTTAGTAAAATGGAGGGCAGGGGCCATGAGAACACTGTCGATGAAAGTTCTCACTTGTATTAAGGTCGGTGTAGTGGTCCTTATTGTTCTCATCTATTTTTTCACTCCGGGTGTTCAGGAGTTTATTGCGATGGTCACGGCTTATTTGCGCAGCCGTAACTTTGAGGAATTGCGCTTATTTCTTTTGTCATATGGAAAATGGGCGCCATTAGTCAGTATATTATTGATGGCGTTTCAGTCAACGATTCCTTTGGTTCCGGGACTGTTTCTGACTATCAGCAATGCATGGATCTTTGGCTGGGCCTACGGAGCCTTGTATTCTTGGATCGGAGCGTTGTTAGGAGCTGCGTTGGATTTTGGCCTTGCCCGCTGGTATGGGCGTCCCTTGGTGGAGCGAGTTGTAAATCCGCGCTATTTAATGCTGTTTGACCGTTATTTTCAATCCAAAGGAGTATTGGCAGTCTTTATAACCCGATTAACACCGGTGATCCCGTTTAAGGCTGTTAGTTATGGTTCCGGACTGACTTCCATTTCCCTGTGGCAATTTTTATTAGCGACTGGAGTGGGGCAAACCCCAGCGATTATTTTGTACTCGGTTTTAGGTCAGCAATTATCGAAAAATATCCACAAAATGGTGGGTATCACGACGTTGCTGGCGCTGGCCGGTTTGTTACTGTTTTTTTATTGGGAAAAAATTGAACGTTTTTTTCATATTCACAAAAAGTAGATTTTGCAACTCCGGTAAATATGATATAATAACTTCATCGAAGATGGGAGGTGAACAACCATGTATGTAATTAACAGCGAATGTATCAAGTGCGGCGCTTGTGCAGCTGCTTGCCCGGTAGGTGCGATCACTGAAGGGGACGCGCAATACAATATCGACGAAAATTGCGTCGACTGCGGATCTTGTGCAGATACTTGTCCAGTAGGAGCTATCAGCCCAGGCGAATAAGGGCAAAAAGAGCTCAGGAGCGATTTCCTGGGCTCTTTTACAATATAGGCGAAATATTTCATTGCATAGTTGCAGTTTATATATATTATCATTGTTGTGTTATAGGAGAGGGAATAGTGCCGGTATTTTTATTGGCGGTTATCGTCATAGGGTTGGACCTTTTGTCAAAATATTATATAGAGGCATCTATGTGGCCGGGGATGTCTATTCCGATCATAGAGAATGTGTTTCATATTACGTATATTATAAACCCGGGCGCTGCGTTTGGAATTTTAGAATATCAAACCGGATTTTTTATAGTTGTCTCGATTCTGATGGTTGCAGCAGCGATTTGGTATGTTCCACGGGTTCCTGTTCAGTATCGTTTGTTACGGTATGGGATTGGACTATTGACAGGCGGTGCGATTGGTAATTTGTTTGACCGCATCCGTTATGGCGGAGTGGTTGATTTTTTGGACTTCCGTATTTGGCCGATCTTTAATATAGCAGATATAGCTATTGTCTGCGGGGTCGGTTGTATTATTATTACGTATTTATATGTAATGCGAAAAGAAGAGGAAAAACGATGATTGGTGGCCATTATCAATTTATTGTGACTGATAACAACAAAGGAGAACGGATCGATGTCTATTTGACTGCTTGTATCGAAACATTTTCCCGGTCACACGTACAAAAATTAATTACTGCCGGACAGGTCTTTGTGAACGGAAAAGCTGTTCGTGCCAATTATAAAGTCGAGACAAGTGACCGTGTTGAACTGATTATTCCCGAGGTAAGCGCGCCTAAAAATGAGGCGGAAGATATTCCTTTGACGGTTTGCTATGAAGATGAGGATGTCATTGTTGTCAACAAGCCGCGTGGACTGGTTGTACATCCGGCTGCCGGTCATGAAACCGGAACGCTGGTTAATGCTTTGCTCCGGCATTGCCATGATTTATCCGGAATTAATGGCGATTTACGGCCTGGAATTGTACATCGGTTGGACAAAGATACCTCGGGCGTTATGGTGGCGGCAAAAAATGACCGGGCCCATATGAGCCTTGCTGCGCAAATCAAGGCGAGAACAGCCGGTAGGCTTTATTATGCCATTGTCCATGGGAATATTAAAGAAAATGAAGGACTCATTGACGCGCCGATTGGCAGGCATCCTGTCGATAGAAAAAAAATGGCGGTTACTTTTAAAAACAGCAAACCTGCAACAACTAAATTTCGTGTTTTAGAACGATTTGGCGAGTTCACCTTGGTGGAGTGTTCCCTTTTAACGGGACGTACGCATCAAATACGGGTGCACATGGCGTATATCGGCCATCCGGTTTTGGGTGATCCGAAATATGGGCCGCGCCAAGCGCTTTTTTCCATCGATGGACAAGCCTTGCATTCAGCGGAACTTCATTTTTCCCATCCGGCAACCGGTGAAGAAATGGTTTTTCGGGCTCCGTTGCCGGATGATATGTTGGCTATTCTGGCTGCTTTGCGAGCCAAAATGCATAAATAAGCAATGTTGAATTAGTAGCAATGAGTAAACGAAACGGGTAAAAGAATGTAGATAGAGGTGATTATGGTGAAAAAGACAATTGAAAAAAAATTGATCATGGATAGTCAGGCGATCCGCAGAGCCTTAATCCGTGTTGCCCACGAAATTGTAGAGAAAAATAAGGGAATTAAGGATTTAATGCTTGTCGGCATTCGTACTCGCGGAGTCCCATTAGCCGAGTATTTGGCGGCAGAGATTGCTAAAATTGAAGGCGTGCAAGTTCCGATCGGTATCTTGGATATTACTTTGTATCGTGATGATTTATCAACATTAAGTTACCAGCCAGTGGTTCATAGTACGCATTTTCCGCTAAATATCAACGGCAAAACTTTAGTGTTAGTAGATGATGTGTTGTTTACGGGACGGACAGTTCGTGCCGCTTTGGACGCAATTATTGACATTGGGCGGCCCAAGTCAATCCAATTGGCAGTTTTGGTGGATCGCGGCCATCGCGAACTGCCGATCCGCGCAGATTATGTAGGCAAAAACGTGCCGACCTCCAGCCAAGAAATTGTCAGTGTGCAATTGGACAGCATTGACGGCAGTGAACAGGTTGTGATTCAGCAAATTGTTGAGTAACAATAATTTGGCTTGAGCGTTTTAAGAAAAAACTAATGATTTGAGATACAGTAACATCAAGGGTTCTGAGGCTTTAGGCTGACGGATCCTTTTTGATTCTAAGGATCATTTTAGAGTGTTTGGTATTTATGATTTCTATCTGTTATTACCTGTTTTATCCCTTGCAACTAGTTGTTTACAGTGCTATAATCCTGAAAACAGACACAATAGATAATTATGTCACAACCGGCAACTCACTTTTTAGTAACTCGTCGAGCAATTCCCAAAGAGCACTAGGGAGATTGGTGTAACAACGGATGATTTTTGATAAAAAACATGAAAGGCGATATTTTGAACAAGGCACGTGGCTGAGGCACAGAAACAAAATAAGAAAGGAATTAGATTATGAATAAAGACACTGATTTGTTGCGCAAAAGCCGAAATCATTGGCGTAATTTTGCATTGATATTGCTGCTGGTTATATTTCCTGTGATTGTCGGGTTTTCTTACGGAGTCCACTCACAAAATGTGATGGTAGAAAAAAACTTAAAAGAGTATAAACGGCAAGCAGAAGAACTGCAAATAGCGCAAGTAACACTAAATCAGGAAAAATACAACCTGCAAGTGGAAAAACAAAAATTATTGCAGGATCAAAAAAATCTTCAGTTACATCGAGACGTTCTGCAACATGATCTGAACGAGCAACAGAAAAAAATGAATGAATTCACAGTTGAAAATACCAAGGCAAAAGAAGGAAAGCTGGGCGAAGTGATTTCGACCGTCAGCGAGGCTGTTAAGAGTTTCACCAGCAGGTTTATGTGAGATAGTACATATATAAAAATATTACATAATCACTTTGATCATTTAATCTCGTAATTCTAATAAAGCTATATTGGCAAATTGCTCATACAATAGCCGATGCAGCTTTTTTTCATAAATGGTTTCATGAGCATAATTGATACGAGTATGGTCAATATTGCCATTCCAAAAATTTGTTTTTTTGCGCTGTTTTCTGCTGTAATACTACATTCCGCTAAACGAAAAATCGTAAGAAGAACAGAATTTGATAGGGCGAATGAATGAAAATTTATGCAGAAAAAACCAGAGCCGGGTTACCCGGGCTCTGGTCTTTTCCTTGAACATGTTATTCTTTTTTCAGTAGAGTTTGTACCAATTTTTCATCCGGTGTTACGAATAATGTTGTTTGGTGGTCATAAATTACAAATCCGGGTTTTGCCCCGTTCGGTTTTTTGACATAACGGCGGCGGGTGTAGTCCACCGGCACGTTAGACGAGGCGCGGGCTTTGCTGAAAAACGCCGCCAATTGTGCCGCCTCGGTCAGTGTTTCGTTTGAAGGGGTTTGTGATCCAGTTTGCAAGATAACATGGGAGCCGGGGATATCTTTCGTGTGCAGCCAGATATCGTCGGCTCTGGCTTGTTTAAAGGTAACGAAATCGTTTTGCCGGTTGTTTTTTCCAATCAAAAAGGCAATTCCATCGGTAGTTTTTCCGATTAATGGCTGGGAAAGAGGCGAAGACGGTTTGCGTTTGTTAGTGGAACGCAGATATCCTGTCTGGGTTAATTCTGTACGGATCTCATCAATATCCGCTTTAGCTGTAGAATGTTCCAAAGCAACATAAACAGTTTCCAAATAATCTTTTTCTTTGCTGCATTGTTCCAATTGGTCCACCAAAAGGGTTTGCGCCCGTTTTTGCTTGTTGTAGCGAGTATAATATGCTTGCGCATTTTCCACTGGCGTAAGTTGCGGGTCGAGAGGGATCGTGATTTGTTCGGCATCCGGTTCGGTGCCGTATAAATCCGGCAGGTCGATTGTATCAACGTGGGGTTTGATTGTTGGTAAATAGGTCATAATGGTGTCGGCATATTTCCGTAAACAATCGGCATTTTGGGCGACAGACAATTCTTCGGTGAGTACATTGAACTTGCGTTCGGTTCGTGCAAGTTCACCGCTCAACAATTTTAGGAGGATATCTTTTTCTGGTAGATGCTGAAAGCCCGCCAATGCTTCGACAAAGTCTTCCGCTTGGCTCATCGTCGGAAATTGACGTTGAATTTCGGCCGGCAAGTGATCCAGGGCAAATGCGGCAATGGCCGCGATACGGTTGTTGCTGTCGACAGCTACGGTTGGCACAGCCTGTCCGTTTGCTAGGTCGGAAATGAAATTATAAATGACAGTTCTTAGTTCCAGAATGTCTGGATCATCAAGCTCTGCGAGGGTGATATTGGCAGGCAGGCCACAGCGGTATACCAGTTCGCGGGCTGTTATCGGTCCCATTCCGATTGCCGTATTAATTAGGGCTTTCGTTAATAACATCGTAGTGGGAGCGGTTAACAGCGCTTTGATAAAAATTTCAGTTTGTGTCTCCAGTAAGTTCAGCCGTAATTGACCGGGAGGAAGTGCATAGGATAAGCCGGGCAACACTTGACGGTGACGGCTGATCCCGGCTCCGACCCGGCGAATGGCATCGAGAATGACGCCAGTTTGCGCCAGAATAATATTACTGTGTTTACCCATTATTTCTACGATGAGGCATTTGGTGACAATTGCTCCATGTTCATCGCGGTGATCGATATATAAGCGGACGATCCGGTCAAGGCTTTCCTGTTCAAAACCGGATATGCGTCCGCCTTCCAGATGTTTACGCAGCAACATGCAAAAAGCCGGCGGCACATCGGGATTTTCCAATACTGTTTCTGTTAATTGAATACGAGGGTGTTCGGCGTTTGCTGATAATAGCAGACGGACAGATTCGTTTGCTAACCGGATTGTCAGCACGAGTGTCGTTTTTTGCGGTTGGAAGATCTTGTCGATCCTGCCGCCTGTCAGACACAGATTCAGTTCTTTGACTAAAAATGATAAGGATAAACCGTCGAGGCTCATACAAATTCCTCCATTACAAGTTGGTTTCAGTATAGCATCTTTCCTTTCCATGGGTCAAACCAGCTTATATTTGCTTGTTTTCGAGAAATATCTTCCAGGTCTGTGTTCAGCGCAAAGCATTGATGGTATAATGGGTGATATAAGTGAGCCTTAGGTTCGGAGGGGGTTATTGCCCCCGCCGAACCCTTAGAGCGAACTTAAGACTGAGGCTCGAAATCTTTGATTTCGCGAAGCCGAAGTTTCCCTTTAGGGTTTCGAGTGTTATAGCCTGTTGATCCCCGACCTAAGAGGGCGGGGTCCCTGTGCCCTGTGGGTATTACAGGCTGTTAACGAGATAAATAAGTTTACAATTGGGGATACGGCGAGGAGGCTGGAATATGCAATTTACGAAAGTTCAGGGGCAAGGGAATGACTTTGTACTGGTTGACGGCTTTAAAGAGCATATTGAGGATTATTCGCAAGCGGCAATTAAAGTATGCGACCGGCATTTTGGAATCGGCGCTGATGGTTTGGTTTTGATCTTGCCATCGGAAAAAGCGGATTTTAAAATGCGAATTTTTAATTCGGATGGAAGTGAGGCGGAAATGTGCGGGAACGTAACCCGGTGTGTTGCCCGCTATGTATATGAACATGGATTAACAGACAAAACGAAAATTACTCTGGAAACGTTGGCCGGTCTGATTAAACCGGAGTTAATTTTTAATGGAAATGAAATTCAAACAGTACGGGTTGATATGGGAAAACCGGTGTTGGCAAGAAACTTAATACCTATGACGGGCAATCCAGATGAACAGGCGGTCAATATTCCGTTAGAAGCGGCAGGAAAATCTTTTGCGGTTACTTGTGTTTCCATGGGAAACCCTCACTGTGTCATCTTTGTCGATGAAATGGAGAAAATTGATTTGGCCGGAATAGGACCGTATATTGAAAAACATCCTCTTTTTCCTAAGAAAACGAATGTTGAATTTGTGCAGGTATTAAGTGACAAAGAGGTGCGGATGCGGGTTTGGGAACGTGGCGCAGGCATTACCCTGGCCTGTGGTACGGGCGCCAGCGCAACGATAGTAGCTTGTGTTTTGAACGGAAAAACCGGACGGAAAGCGACGATCCATTTGGATGGCGGCGATCTTGATGTCGAGTGGGGCGCTGATGAACATATCTACATGTCGGGTCCGGCTGTTGAAGTTTTTCAAGGCGAATATCGACTAAGCTGACCAGCTTGAAGATTTGATACTGGTTGTTTCTTATTTCGGTCCTTAATTGGACCGATTTTTTATCGAAGATCTCTTGTGTTTTCAAACCATGAGAATCAAACTTGTAATTGTTAGGAAAAAAGGAATTAGACTGAGAATGGAGAAATACTCCTAGGAATACAAGGCTATATTCCATATATTAAAGGATGGTGTATTTTATTGTGCTGAAAAGCATGACTGGATTTGGACGTGGCGAATGCTTTGATGAAAATCGCCGGTTTATTGTTGAAATGAAAGCGGTGAACCACCGCTATAATGAAGTTGTTATTCGGATGCCGAAAAAATTTGGCAGTTTGGAAGATAAAATTCGTAAACAGGTAACGAATTCATTATCCCGCGGACGCATTGATGTTTTTGTAACTGCTGATGAATATAGTGAAGGAAAACGCAATGTGGTAGTGGATAAAGAATTAGCGGTTGGTTACCACAAAGCACTGCAGGAATTAGCTGGAATGCTTTCTATCCCCCCGCATGAAAATGTATCCTTATTAACCAGTTTTCCGGACGTTTTAAAAGTGGAAGAAGTGCATGAAGAAGCAATTACGTTTTGGCCCAATCTATCGGTTGCCGTTGATGCGGCAATTCAAAATTTGATGACCATGCGGCAAGAAGAAGGCGCAAATATTTACCAGGATTTAATGATGCGAATTGATAAGCTGCAAGGTTTGGTTGCGCAAGTAGAAGTGAACGCGCCGAACGTATGGAAACAGTACAGGAATTCTTTGTTGGACAGGATGCGTGACCTATTGGCGGAAGTCGGATCTGAACCGGATGAAAGCCGTTTGTTGCAGGAATGCGCCATTTTTGCCGATCGAACGAATTTTACGGAAGAATTGGTCCGCTTACAAAGCCATTTTAATCAATTTCGTTCCAGTTTGGCTCTGCAGGAACCGGTGGGGAGAAAACTTGACTTTATTGTGCAGGAAATGAACCGGGAGGCAAATACGATCGCTTCGAAAGCCAACGATGTTTCAATTGCGAACATTGTGATTGACATTAAAAGCGAAATTGAAAAAGTCAGGGAACAAATTCAAAATGTAGAATAGATAATTGCCTAAAATAACAGGAGGAATTCATTGAATGGAAATTAAGTTAATTAATATTGGGTTTGGCAATATAGTATCCGCCAATCGGATTATTGCCATTGTGAGTCCTGAATCCGCGCCGATCAAACGGATCATTCAGGAAGCCCGCGATCGGGGAATGCTGATTGATGCGACGTATGGCCGACGAACCCGTGCGGTGATTATAACCGATAGTGATCACGTCATTTTGTCCGCTGTTCAGCCGGAAACCGTAGCTCATCGTTTGGCAAGCAAAGATACGGCCGATGAGGCGGCAGAATGACCGGTGATAAGGAGTAATTCAATGATACAGCAGGGAAATCTTATCGTCATATCGGGTCCTTCCGGTGCAGGAAAGGGTACGATTTGTAAATCGTTATTACAACAGCATCCTGAAATTCATTATTCCATTTCGGCAACCACCCGCCAGCCGCGTGAGGGAGAAGTCAACGGAGTTAATTATTGGTTTCTTTCGAAAGAACAATTTCGGTCAATGATTGACCGTGATGAATTATTGGAATGGGCCGAAGTTTATGGCAATTATTATGGAACTCCGCGCGCTTATGTGAATGAAGTGTTGGGAAAAGGGCAGGATGTTGTTTTAGAAATCGATATACAAGGCGCCATGAAAGTGAAAAGCAAATTCCCCGAAGGAACATTTATTTTTATTGTCCCACCATCCTTGGTTGAGTTATCTGAGCGTCTCTGGCAAAGAGGCACGGACAGTCCTGATGTCATCCGTAAACGGCTGCAATGTGTACGGGAAGAATTATCGATGGCGACGAACTATCATTATTTAGTGGTAAATGACAGACTGCCGGATGCAGTAGGGAAGGTAGAGGCTATTATTTTGGCGGAAAAGTGTCGAATGGAACGCAATGTTAAACTGATTGAAACGATTTCAGATACCGGTTCGATCGGTTAAATAATGTTTTTAAAGGAGATTTGAATATGATTAAACCTTCATTGGATGAATTGGTAAAAAAGGTAGACAGCAAGTACACTTTAGTCGTATTGGCAGCGAAAAGGGCCAGAGAAATTATGGGCGGACAAAATATACTGGTAGAAGCGCGTTCTAATAAACCGGTTACCGTTGCCTTAGAGGAATTGGCTGTCGATAAAATTACGTACGAACGTACTAAAATTGGTATTAAATAGGGGGCCGCTGTTGTGAAAGGAAAACATATCGTGTTGGGGGTCACAGGCGGAATTGCGGTTTATAAGGCGGTTGAAGTTGTCAGTCGTTTAAAGAAAGCCGGCGCTTCCGTTCATGTTATTATGACGGAAGCAGCGACGCGTTTTGTGGCTCCGCTCACGTTCCAGGAGATCAGTGGAAATCCTGTTGTCAGCAGCATGTGGTCCGATGTAAAACAGTGGCAGATTGAACATATTGCGTTGGCAAATCTGGCTGATCTTTTTGTTATTGCTCCCGCCACTGCTGATATTATCGGTAAAATTGCGAACGGGATTGCCGATGACATGTTATCAACAACGGTTATGGCTACGAAGGCTCCTGTAGTGTTGGCGCCGGCAATGAATTCAGCTATGTTTTTGAATCCGGTTGTGCAAGGGAATTTAAAGAAATTGCGCGGCTTAGGATATTTCATCATGGAACCGGAAACCGGATCGCTGGCTTGTGGGGTGGAAGGTCCCGGCCGGTTGCCTGAACCGCAAAGTATTGTACAATTTTTAGAGGCGGTGTTGCGGCCGTGTGATTCATTAAAGGGAAAACGCGTTTTGGTTACTGCAGCCGGAACCCGTGAACCAATTGATCCCGTAAGATATATTGGCAACCGGTCAAGCGGTAAAATGGGATATGCGATAGCAAGTGTTGCTGCGGCCAGAGGGGCGGAAGTAATCTTAGTTTCCGGTCCAACCGCATTGCCATGTCCGACTGGGGTCACGCGGTATATGGTAGAAACGACGGCTGAAATGAGAGAGGCGGTTTTGACCGAATATCCGAACGTAGATGCAGTCATTAAAGCGGCAGCCGTAGCAGACTACCGGCCACGGCTTGTGCACTCGCATAAGATCAAAAAAACCGGAGATAATCTGGAATTAATTTTAGAGAAAACACCGGATATTTTATTGGAATTAGGAAAACTCAAGCAACAGCAGATTTTAGTCGGTTTTGCTGCCGAAACACAGGAACTGTTAAGCAATGCCAGTGAGAAAATGGTACGGAAAAATTTAGATATGATTGTTGCTAATGACGTAACTTTACCTGGTGCAGGTTTTAATACCGATACGAATATTGTAAAAATTCTCTTACGAGACGGCTCGTGTGACGAATTGCCCCAGATGTCTAAAGAAGAGGTTGCGGGCATCATACTGGATAAAATTTATTCTTTGTTGGTAAAATGAGTGTAGTACCTTGATTTTCGTAAGAAAGTCGATTATAATTAAATCTATTGTTAACTGCATATTTGTGCTCATCAAGAGTTGGTTGAGGGATTGGCCCGATGAAACCGCGGCAACCATTGGTTAATGCCAAAACGGTGCCAATTCCTGCGATTTATCGCAAGATGGGAGATGTCAACAGCAATCCTCCCGGCAGGGGGATTTTTTTTGGCCTAACGAGGCTAAACAGAATCAGTAAGGCACAAGGATTATGTTGTTAATATCCGGCATAGGCCGGGTTTTCTAATGAAAAGGGGGGGATTGCCATGAAACAAAAACGAATGTTTTTTACATCAGAGTCTGTGACAGAAGGGCATCCGGATAAAATTGCCGACCAGATTTCTGACAGCATTTTAGATGCCATTTTGGAACATGACCCTACTGCGCGGGTGGCTTGCGAAACGCTCGTAACAACTGGTTTGGTCCATGTTGTGGGTGAAATAACTACTCATTGTTATGTCGATATTTCTAAGATCGTACGTCAAACAATTAAAGATATTGGCTATACACGAGCAAAATATGGGTTTGACGGTGATACCTGCGGTGTAATGACATCGATTGACGAACAATCGGCTGATATTGCATTGGGGGTAGATCAAGCATTAGAAGCGAAACGGGGCGAAGATTCGGCCGATGCGATTGGTGCTGGGGATCAAGGCATGATGTTTGGTTATGCAACAAATGAAACACCGGAATTTATGCCATTGCCGATTTCATTAGCTCATAAACTGGCGAGGCGGTTAGCCGAAGTCCGCAAAACAAATGAGCTTTCCTATTTGCGGCCAGATGGGAAAACCCAAGTTACCGTAGAATATGAAGGGAATACACCTCTTCGTGTTGATACTATTGTAGTGTCGACACAACATAGTCCGAATGTTGACTTAGCAACAATCGAAAAAGATATCATTGAAAAAGTAATTAAACCAATTGTTCCGGCTAATTTGTTGGATGCTGATACCAAATATTATATTAATCCGACCGGACGGTTTGCTGTCGGCGGACCACAAGGCGACGCGGGTCTTACCGGGCGTAAAATTATTGTAGATACATATGGCGGAATGGCTCGACATGGCGGTGGTGCTTTTTCCGGCAAAGATCCTACAAAAGTCGATCGTTCTGCTGCCTATGCGGCGCGGTATGTGGCGAAAAATGTTGTAGCCGCCGGTTTGGCCGACAAATGCGAAATTCAGCTGGCATATGCAATCGGCATTGCCAAACCGGTTTCTATCATGGTCGAGACATTTGGCACGGCAAAAGTTTCGGAAGAATTAATTGCTGAACTAATTGCGAAGCATTTTGATTTGCGACCGGCTGGAATTATTAATAAACTGGGCTTGCGGCGGCCGATTTACCGGCAGACTGCGGCATATGGCCATTTTGGCCGAACTGACATTGATTTGCCATGGGAACATACGGATAAAGCGGATCTGCTGCGAAAAGAGGCAAATCTGTAATTCAAACTTATCCATCTCACAGCCTGTAATACCCACGGGGCACAGGGACCCCCGTCGTTTTAGGACGGGGCTCAACAGGCTGTAGCTCGGAAGTAAATTCGACTAAACTTCAGGTGTAATAAAAAACTCCACCTGAAGTAAGTCTACATTTATGTGATGAACGGGGACATCGTACAGTGATGGACCCGTTTTTTACGCTTATGAAAAGATGTGGATTGGGAATTTGTCCATCTCTCGGTTTTTTAACAGTAAGAATGATGCTATAAGGTGGCTGATTTTATGGGATTGGTAGCCCAAGTAATCATCAATATAACGGCGAGCAGTATACAAAAAGCATTTTCCTATGCAATTCCCGAAGCGTTACGACACGTTGATATTGGCTGGCGGGTAGTGGTCCCCTTTGGTTCACGGGATATGGAGGGTTTCGTTGTCGGGATTGTGGAAGAAGATACAAATGAGTTAAAATCACTCATCGACGCGCTGGATGATGGAGCTTGGTTTGACCAAAACATGCTGCAAACTGCGCGATGGATACAAGAATATTATGTTTGTTCTTATGGCGAAGCACTACGCTTGTTTATTCCTGGGAAAACAGGATTAAAAACTGCGGTTGGCTATTGTCTTCGCGATACGGCAACGCCATTAGAACTGACCGATTTTTCCGGCAAACCAGATCTTTATTGGTTGGTATACCAATATTTAACGGAAAAAGGGCCGATGTCAGAAAAATTGTTAACGCAAAAATTCGGCAGTGAAACAAAAAAAATCCTGCGGTATTTTCTGCGGCAAAAATTAATCCGTACTGCATCAATAAACCGTAAAGCGGCTGAATATCGTTATCAAACGATTGTTACGTTAGTGGTTCCTTTCATTGAAGCCGAAAGACTGGAGAAAGAACTTTCCTTGCAAAAACAGGGGCAAAAACGTTTATTGGCCGCTCTGCTAACGAAAAACCAGTTAACGTCAACAGACTTGCGGCAACAAAACATTTCAATGGATTCTGTTTATCGTTTGGAAAGACAGAAAGTGATTCGTATTGATAAAGTCCGGGTAATCCGGGATAGTTATTCTGATATTGCGATGGCAGCCCAACAAGTTGAAATGACGGAAGAGCAGAAAAAAGTTTATGATGCAATTTATCCGGACATTATTGCGAAGCAATATGCATCCTATCTATTGCATGGCATAACCGGCAGTGGTAAAACACAAGTCTATCTGGAGGTGGCTGCGGCAGTCCGGCAGCTTGGCCGTCAAGTGATCGTCCTTGTGCCGGAAATTGCGTTGACCGATCAGATTGTCCGGCGGTTTAAAAGCCGTTTTGGTGCTGATGTTGTTGTACTGCATAGCAAGTTATCAACTGGGGAACGGTTTGATACTTGGCAAAGGATCCGCCATGGAGAAGCCGGCATTGTGATTGGCGCCCGTTCAGCAATCTTTGCGCCGGTGCCTGATCTGGGGATCGTAATAATTGACGAAGAACATGAGTTTACTTATAAACAGGAAGAAGCACCACGCTATCACGCTCGGGAAGTTGCGCAAATGCGGGCCCGGTTAAGTAAAGCGGCAGTGCTCCTGGGCAGTGCCACGCCATCAATCGAATCGTATTATTGCGCGCAACAAGGTGTTCATGCGTTGCTACGATTGACAAAACGGATTGATGGGGCGTTCTTGCCGAAAGTGCACATTGTAGATATGCGGGAAGAGTTACAGCAGGGGAATCGTTCCGTGCTATCGGGTGCATTGCAAACGCTCTTGCAACAAACGATTGTCGAAGGTAATCAGGCGATTATCCTGTTGAACCGCCGGGGCTATTCGACGTTTGTTATGTGCCGTGAATGTGGACGTGTCCTATACTGCCGGCATTGTGCGATATCATTAGTGTACCATATGACGGATAAAAGTTTGCGGTGTCATTATTGTGGCAGTGGTTTTCCTGTTCCCGACGTATGTCCGCACTGCAGCAGCCGGTATATTAAATTTTTCGGCACCGGCACGCAAAAAGCGGAAGAAGAACTGGCCCGCCTTTTGCCAACGGCCCGTATCATCCGTATGGATCAAGATACAACCGGCCGAAAGATGGGGCATGAGAAAATTATTCAGCCGTTTGCCGCCGGGGAATATGATATTTTATTAGGCACGCAAATGGTTGCAAAAGGCCACGATATCCAAAATGTGACGGCCGTCGGGATGATTTCAGCCGATACGGCATTAAACTTACCCGATTTTCGCGCTGCGGAAAAAACATTTGCACTAATTACGCAAGTTGCCGGCAGGGCCGGACGAGGTCGAAAACCGGGCGAAGTTGTCGTTCAAACTTATAATCCAGAGCATTTTGCGATACAAACCGGAGCGGCCCAAAATTATGAAGCTTTTTTTACGGAGGAATTGACGTGTCGTAAAGAATTGCATTATCCGCCTTTTGGCAACCTATTAAAAATTATGGTGCAGGCAAAAGAGGATGGTCTTGCCCGGCGAAATGCGGAGGCTGTTGCCCGTACACTGCGAACGGCTGTTGCGCAATTTTCAGAAGTTGAAATTATTGGACCGGTTCCAGCGGTTATCACGCGGTTAAAAGATGTTTTTCGCATGATTATCATGGTAAAAGCGAAGGATTTGACAAAAGTAAAGCAGGTTTTACTACAGGAAGGTTTGGACCGGCGGGCAGACATTATTATTGATGTTGATCCGGTTAATATGACGTGATTGAAGCACTCATGGATTTTTTTTTTCGAGTGTGTTAAAATTGTAAAAGGAAATTATCATTCGCACAGCCTGTAATACCCACAGGGCACAGGGACCCCGCCTTCTTAAGTCGGGGATTAACAGGCTGTAGCTCGAAGTAAATTCGACTAAACTTCAGGTGGAGTTACCTGTGGGTGAAACTCCACCTGAAGTAAGTCTACATTCATCTAGGAGGGGCTTGGATGGCAATCCTTACTATACGCAAGGCTGGTGACCCGGTACTAAAAAAGAAAGCGGAATCTGTTGCCAGTATCGATCGAAAAATAAAGCAGTTGTTGGATGATATGAGTCAAACGATGTATCAGGCGGATGGAGTCGGGCTTGCTGCTCCTCAGGTTGGAGTATCCCAAAGAATCATCGTCGTTGACGTTGGTGAGGGATTGATCGAATTGATCAATCCGGTGATCACTGCGAAAGAAGGGTCTGTGGTGTCAATGGAAGGCTGTTTAAGCGTTCCAGGAATTTTTGGCGATGTAGAACGATGTGCCACGGTTACTGTCGAAGGCTATAACCGGCATAAGAAAAAAGTTCGTATTTCTGCCGAGGGTTTGCTGGCTAAGGCATTACAGCACGAGATTGATCATCTGGAAGGGATACTGTTCATTGAGTTGGCAAAAACGTTACATAAGGAACAAAGCTGATGCGTAAATTACGGATCGTATTTATGGGAACGCCTGATTTCGCTGTGCCGTGCCTTGAACGTTTGGTAAGAGATGAACATGAAATTATTGCTGTGGTTACCCAGCCTGATCGACCTAAAGGGCGTGGCCGTCATTTAACGCCTTCGCCGGTTAAAGAATATGCCCAAGAACATAATTTGCCGGTTTTGCAACCGGAGAAAATTAAAGAGCCGGATTTTATGGAACAACTGGTTGCTTTGCAACCGGATGTGATTGTTGTGGTGGCGTTTGGACAGTTTTTACCGCGGCAGTTATTGGATTTACCGCCCTTAGGCTGTATTAACGTCCACGCTTCCTTGTTGCCTAAATATCGTGGCGCAGCGCCAATTCATTGGGCGATTATGAACGGGGAAACAAGCACGGGTGTTACCACCATGTATATGGATAGTGGTATGGATACCGGTGATATGATTTTGAAGCGGGATACCCCGATTTCGTCTAACGAAAATACCGGTCAGCTTCATGACCGCCTCAGTAGTTTGGGGGCTGATCTATTGGCGCAAACCTTAGTGTTGGCGGCTGAAAATAAGGCGCCGCGGACGCCGCAAAACTCTGAGGAGGCATCGTATGCACCTCTTTTGACACGACAAATTGAAGCAATCGATTGGAAACGTTCGGCTATGGAAATTCATAATCAGGTTCGAGGGTTGAACCCCTGGCCGGGAGCGTATTGCCTTTATAATGACCGTACCTTAAAAATTTGGCGTACCCATATTCAAGAAGCTGTAGGGAATGTTGCGGCTCCCGGTTGTATTGTTGCTGTTGAACGGGATTGTTTGCTGGTGGCAGCCGGGAATGGGACAATTTGCCTTGAGGAAGTTCAACCACAAAATAAGCGTCGTATGGGCGCCGGTGATTTTTCAACCGGTTATCGGGTAAACGCAGGGGAGATATTGGAATAACAATGAGAAAGATGAGTGAAGTGATCCAGCGGCCGAAAAAACGCTTGTTTATTGCTTTGATACTATTGAGCCTGGCAGTAACAGCAGTGTCGACTTATGGCATTTGGATGGTGAGTTTTCCGGGGCTAAGTAATATTAGTATTCACTTGCCGGTTATCTTAGGAACTTTATTGGCCATTGCGTTGGTTGTGATTGCCAGTGGCATCGTGGGAATCATTTTAGCGATCGTGGGCTTTCCAACCTTGCATATTTTTAGGGGAATTGCATGGTCGACGGTGAATATTCTTTTCCCTATGGCAACGATGATTGGGCGTTTATTTGACGTTGACAAGGAGAAGGTGGAACGTTCTTTTATTGAAGTCAGCAATCATTTGATCCGGCAGAAACGATATAAAATTGCACCGGAAAAACTATTAATTCTTACGCCGCATTGTATTCAAAATGAGGGATGCCCTCATAAAATCACCCGTGACGCTGCCAATTGCCGGTCTTGTGGACGTTGTCAAGTGGGGGAACTTTTGCAACTAAGTCGTAAATATGGAGTAAATTTAGCAATTGTAACCGGAGGGACATTGGCTCGCAAAGTGGTCAAATCCCTCCGTCCTCATGCCATTTTGGCAATTGCTTGTGAACGGGATTTGACGAGTGGAATCCAGGATGTTTTCCCCTTGCCGGTGATCGGCATATTGAATGAACGTCCATGTGGACCATGTTGCAATACCCGGGTTGACTTAGAGCAAGTTGAGCAAGCAATATGCAACTTTTTGGAAGGGGATTTCTAAATGAAAGCAAGAGAGTTAGCATTAACTATTATTGGTGAAATTTATAGTAAACAAGCATACGCCAATATCGTATTAGCGAAAGAAATTAATAGCCGCCATTTACAGGATCAAGATCGGCGTTTTGTAACGGAGTTAGTATATGGAACGGTTAAAACCGGTGAGACCTTGGATTGGATCTTAAAACATTATGTAGACCGCCCACTGAAAAAAATTCCGCCGGTAATACTCAATATTCTCCGGTTAGGTATTTATCAGTTATTTTTTTTGTCAAAAGTTCCTGTGTCGGCAGCTTGTAATGAAGCAGTAGAATTGGCAAAAAAGTATGGCCATGGCGGAACAGTGAAGTTTGTGAATGCTGTATTGCGTAATGCTGCCAGGAAACCAGAGAAGGTCGTTTATCCGGATCGTCAGGAAAATCCGGCTGCTTACCTTGCATTACGCTACTATCATCCGGAATGGATTGTTTCCCGCTGGATCGAAAGATTGGGCGTTGATGCTTGTGAAAAATTATGCCAGGCAAATAATATTACTCCGCCTTTATCTATCCGCACAAATACTTTGAAGATTGACCGTACCGCACTTATGGGCAGACTGGTTGATGAAGATGTAAGTTGTGAAATTTCCCAGTGGGCGCCGGAAGGAATCATCTGTCGGAAATTCCCGGCAATGAGCCGACTTATTTCCTTGCAGGAAGGATTATTTCAAGTACAAGACGAAAGTTCCATGATGGTTGCGCATGTTTTAGATCCGCAGCCAGGAGACTTTGTCATCGATGCTTGTGGTGCGCCAGGGGGCAAGAGTACACATATTGCGGCCTTGATGAGAAATACCGGTCGGGTTTTATCGGTAGATATTCATGAACATAAGGCGGCTATTACCCGTCAAAATGCCGAACGGCTGGGAATTACCATCGTTGATGCAGTCACCATGGATGCGGAAAATTTGGATACGCTGTATGCCGGGCAAGCTGATAGAGTGCTTGTGGACGCCCCTTGTTCCGGGTTGGGCGTATTAAGAAAAAAACCGGATTCCCGTTGGCGAAAGACGCCTCAAATGCTAAAAGAATTACCTGCGTTGCAGATGAATATTTTAAGCAGTGCGGCTGCTTGCATTAAACCAGGCGGAACGCTTGTTTATAGCACTTGTACAACGGAACCGGAGGAAAACCAGGAGGTTGTCCAACGTTTTCTTAAGGATCATCCAACTTATATTTTGCAGGAAACCGGACAGTTTTTGCCGGTAAAACGCGCGGGGAGTTTGGTGCAATTATGGCCGCATCTGGATGATGTGGATGGCTTTTTCATTGCCCGCATGGTAAAGGGGAAATAGGTATTCATCGCGAGGAACGAAACATGAAAAAAGATCTTTTTGGCTTGTTTGTTCATGAAATTGCAGCAGAAATTATCCCGCTGGGGTTAGAGAAATACCGCGCCAACCAAATTGCGGAATGGCTGTACCGGCGCGGTGCTGTGCAATTTATGGATATGAATAATTTGTCGTTAAAAAATAGATTATTATTAGAAGATACGTTTACGATAACAACGGCAGAAGCGCGGACAGTCCAACATGCAGCCGACGGCAGCACGGATAAATATTTATTGGCCTTTCCGGATGGAGCCGCAGTGGAAACTGTGTTGATGCGGCATCCGTATGGTAATAGTGTTTGTGTGTCTACGCAGATTGGATGTGCGATGGGCTGCCGTTTTTGTGCATCTACTTTATTAGGTAAAAGCCGGGATTTATCAGCCGGCGAAATATTGCGCCAGGTACTCTTTATTCAACAAGCTTTGCAACAAGAAAATTCAAAAATTCATTCGCTTGTTATTATGGGCACCGGTGAGCCTTTGGAGAATTATGACAATGTTTTACGGTTTATGCGTTTATGCCATGAACCATATTGCCTGAACCTCAGTTACCGCCATATGACGCTGTCGACGTCAGGCTTGGTTCCACAGATTGACGCATTGGCAGAAGAGGGATTGCCGATTACACTATCGATTTCACTTCATGCTCCGAATAATGCAATCCGTTCCGAAATCATGCCTATTAATAGAAAATACCCTCTGGAAATGGTTTTGGCTGCGGCCGACCGTTATGCAGAAAAGACGGGTCGTAGGGTTACGTATGAATATATTTTATTGCATGGAATTAATTCCCTTCCTGAGCAGGCGCGGGAATTAGCTTCATTATTGCGTGGTAGATTGGCAAATGTAAACCTAATCCCGGCCAACCCGGTTCCTGAACGTGGTATTCTGCGGCCGACGGAGACATCCATACGGGAATTTTTAACCATTTTGCAGCAGCGGGGTATTACGGCTACCGTTCGAAAAGAGATGGGTTCTGATATTCAAGCAGCGTGTGGACAACTGCGTTATCGATCATTCAAAGAAGATCCTAAGAATATAAGTGAGCCTTAGGTTCGGAGGGGGTTATTGCTCCCGCCGAACCCTTAGAGCGAACTTAAGACTGAGGCTCGAAATCTTTGATTTCGCGAAGCCGAAGTTTCCCTTTAGGGTTTCGAGTGTTATAGCCTGTTGATCCCCGACCTAAGAGGGCGGGGTCCCTGTGCCCTGTGGGTATTACAGGCTGTTAACGAGATAAACCTGATTAACAGCCGGAGTCGTTCTAATCTTTGAATTTAGATGGGAATATGACGAGTGGGGTGTTCGAACATGAAGTTTGTCCGCAATATGGAAAATTTTTTTGAAAAACATATTGAAGGTTTTTTTGATAAAAAATTATCCGGTGGGTTGCAACCAGTGGAAATTGCTAAAATTTTGGTCCGAACGATGGAAAAGGAAAAATCAATCGGAGTCTCTTGCATTTATGTTCCCAACGAATATTGTGTTTACCTTCAGCCTGCTGATTTTGACCGGATTGCTTCTTATCATCAAACCGTATGCCAAGATTTGGCCGAATTTTTAGCGGCGGAAGCAAAAAAGCAGGGATATATCATGACTCAGCCGCCCGTGGTAGAAATTAAACTTGCTGGTGAAAGCAAGCAAGGACGGATCTATTGCCAGGCTTCTTTCAGCGAACCGCTGCCGTCCCAGGGAGAAACGCGGGAAAATGTTCCGCAGGAAGTGTCGACTACTACACGTGTTTTCAATAAAGTGAGTGCCGAAGTACGGCAGCCGGCCCCAACTATTTCGGGTGTTTTGACAGTCATCGAAGGACCCGATGCAGGCTTAGCCGTAGCGGTTGGCGTTCGGCGTATCCATGTCGGCAGACGTGAAAGCAACGAAATGCCGTTGACGGATATCAATACCTCCCGTCTTCACGCTTATATTGCTTTTGATGGCGGCAGCCATGTTTTACATGATGCGAATAGTCTGAATGGAACGTACGTTAACAATCACCGGATTACTTTTTGGCAATTGAAATCGAGGGATAAGATCCGGTTAGGCAATACCATTATTGTTTATGAGGTGAACTGAATTGCCTGGTAAAGTTTGGATTATTAATGTTGCCGGCTCAATTTTACAATATATATTTTTATTCTTGATTTATTATTTCATTTATCGGATTGTGCGGGTGATTATTCAGGATTTACATAATCCTATGGATTCTTCTTCGGCTGATTTTCAGCCTGCTGTCCAAAGAACAGGAAAGCCTGCCAGGTTAATTGTGATTGATGCATTTCCTGGCCACCCGGCAGAAGAAAGCATTTTGTTGGGTGAAACGACTGCTATCGGCCGGGGTGCCCACAATGATATTGTTATCGATGATAATTTTGTTTCGCATGAACATTCTTGTATCACGTTTTATCAAAACTATTATTGGCTGGCTGATTTGCGAAGCACGAACCATACTTATCACAACGATAAGGTGATTACGGAAAAGGTTCAATTGAAGGATGGCGACTTGATTAAGGTGGGACGGAATACTTTTAAATTTGAGGGGTGACACGCGTTGCTGGCATTTGTGAAGTCTGATGTTGGGAAGGTACGGAAAAACAACGAAGATAGTTATCTTTTTAAACCACCGCATTTATTTGTTGTCGCAGATGGTATGGGGGGGCATTTGGCCGGAGAAATCGCCAGCAAAATAGCGGTTCAGTGTATTACGGAATTTGTTGAAAAGCATGAAGAAGAATATAAGCCGGATGTTCTGTTAGCGGAGGCAATTCAACTGGCAAACCGGACAGTTTATGAGAAATCGTTGCAGCACAGTGATTATGCCGGAATGGGAACTACGGTAAGTGCTGCTTATTTGGTCCCCAATATGATATATTGGGGACATGTCGGCGATAGCCGGATTTATTTGTTAGATACAGGCAAAGAAGAACTATCACAGTTGACGACGGATCATTCGCTTGTCTGGGAGCTCGTAGCGCGTGGTGAATTAACCCCGGAGGAAGCGGATAACCATCCACGGCGCAACGTTCTGACCAGGGCAGTCGGCACGGAAGAAATGATCCGGATTGATACGGGGGTTGCTCCTTGGACGCAAGGCGATATTTTATTCCTTTGTACGGATGGTTTATCGAATATGATTGATGAAAAAAAATTGCTTTGTTATCTCAAAGAGGGGCAAGGTGATGGTGCAGCCGCTGTGGAACATTTGGTTGCAAAAGCAAATGATGGCGGCGGGTATGATAATATTACAGCGATTCTGGTTTTAAATGAGGCTTAGTATATGGAAGCGGGAAAACAGGAACGAAAATTATTGCTTATTTCCGGATTAATTACCGGGTCTGGTATATTGACTGTAAGTTTTTTAGTGAAGGGAAGCCTTGATCATGCAACCGGTGGAACTGTAGCTGGAATATGGTTGGCTTTTCTGTTTGTCCACCTTTTTTTGCGTACTACCGGTCATACCGGTGATCCGGTTTTGTTGCCGGTCGCATCTGTGTTAACCGGACTGGGTTTAACATTATTATTGCGTTTAAATTCGGATTTGTTTTTTTTGCAAGCTCTTTGGCTGGTTGTAGGATTGGCCGGCTTCTTAGGAACCGTAGTTTTATTTCAAAACCCCGGTCGGTTTGCTGGTTATAAATATGTTTTAGGCGGCATCGGACTTATTTTATTATTATCGACGATCCTTTTTGGTGTTGACATTGGCGGGCATCGCAGTTGGATCATTGTTGGGCCTATTCGTTTTCAACCATCTGAATTTGCTAAGCTGTTTGTTATTTTATTTTTGGCTGCTTATCTTAGTGAACGCAGGGAAGTTATTGCGTTTGCAACCCGGCGGTATGGACCGTTGGTTCTCCCGCAGCCGCGCTTTATTGCTCCGCTTATGGCGGTTTGGATGCTTGCAATGGTAATGTTGGTTGCCCAGCGTGACCTTGGATCGGCATTGCTATATTTTGGCATCACTGTGATTATGACTTATATGGCGAGCGGGCGGTTTACCTACATCGCTTTAGGTGCATTTTTGTTTTTATCGGGATCAATACTTTGCTATTTCCTGTATTCGCATGTACAAGTCCGGGTAGATATCTGGCTGGATCCTTGGAAGGATCCTAATGGTAAAGCCTATCAAATTGTCCAGTCCTTATTTGCTTTAGGGTCCGGGGGGATTTTAGGGACTGGTTTGACGTATGGATATCCTAAGATGATCCCAGAAGTCCACACGGATTTCATTTTTGCGGTAATTGGCGAGGAACTTGGCTTTGTTGGATCTGCTGCAGTTATGCTTATTTATCTGCTTTTTATTTATCGGGCTTTCCGGATTGCGATGAAGGCCGTAAATCCGTTCAGTACATTGGTAGCGTCTGGTTTGGCTGTATTTTTAGCCCTACAAGTTTTTTTGATTGTTGGCGGAGTGACAAAGTTTTTTCCGCTTACCGGTATTACTTTGCCATGGGTTAGTTATGGGGGCAGTTCTATGGTGGCTAATTTTATCTTGTTGGGTATGTTATACGCAATATCTGAGGTGAGGCGAAACCATGAAAAATGATTTATTGGCCAATATTCGCCGTACCGCATATGTATTGCTGGGCCTTCTTGTCATTTTGATTATCTATATTTCCTACGTACAGATCTTTGAACAGGATTTTTTGAAAGGGCACTCATTAAACCGACGGAATATTGAGGCTGCGGCTACGATACCGCGTGGCAAGATTTTGGACCGGAATGGGGAAAAGCTAGCCGTAAGCCTTCCCAGTAAAGACGAAAAAGGACGGTTTCGGCGGGAATATCCGTTTGGCAGTGTGGCAGCCCATGTAGTTGGTTATGACAGCGTACAATATGGGAAAGCCGGAATAGAAAGTTCTTTAAACGGTTATTTATCCGGTATGAACAGTCTTGAACGTTCTTTTGGTCCGTTAGCCCGTCTGTTTGGCACGAAAACGGGAAATGATGTGGTGCTGACGATTGATACTTCGTTACAAACAATTGCCTATCAAGCATTGGGAAATCGTCGCGGCGCTGTAGTTGCGCTTGATCCGCGAACCGGCGCTATCCTGGCTATGGTTAGTAAACCTTCCTTTAATCCGGCGGAACTTTCTGCACAATGGGATAACATATCTTCTTCAAAGGATGCGCCACTTTTAAACCGGGCTGTCCAGGGACTTTATCCACCCGGATCGATCCTCAAAATCATGGTTGCTGAGGCGGCTTTATCAGAACGAATTGCTACGGCTAACAGTTTTTTTGACTGCACAGGAAGTTTATCAATTGGTAAAGATTATACATTGTCCGAAGATAACCATACTGCCCATGGACATCTTTCGCTGAAAGAAGCATTGGCGGTTTCCTGTAATGTTACGTTTGGCCGCTTAGCTTTAGATCTTGGCCGCAACAAAATGGAAAAAACATTCGAGAGATATGGTTTTGTGAAACCACTCCCGGCCGATTTGCAGGAAAGCGCCTGTAAATTACCGAAGTTTAATAATTTAAGTGACGGTGATTTGGCACAATTGGGCATTGGCCAAGCCAGCCTTTTGGTCACGCCATTGCGTATGGCAATGTTGGCGGATGTGTTTGCGAACCGTGGTGTAATGATGAAACCGTTTTTGGTTCAAAAAATTGTTATGGCGGATGGTTCCGTGATCGAACAATATGAACCAGAAAAATGGATCAGCCCGGCGAATGAAAATTTAGCTAACCAGGTTGCGGCTATGATGATAGAGGTAGTGGAAGACGGCACGGGCAGCGCCGCGCAAATACGGGGTATCAAAGTGGCGGGAAAAACCGGAACGGCTGAAAATCCGCATGGAGATCCCCATGCTTGGTTTATAGGGTTCGCGCCGGCGGATAATCCGCAGATTGTACTGGCAGTAATAGTGGAAAATGGTGGCTCAGGCGGAGGCGTAGCGGCTCCGATAGCCAGAAAAATATTTTTACAGGCACTACATTAAGGAGGTGCGGACTTGCTAATTAACCGAACTTTAGATCATCGTTATACAATCTTAGAATTAATCGGCGGCGGTGGAATGGCAGATGTATACCGGGCCCATGATAAATTGTTGGACCGTCCGGTAGCTGTGAAAATCTTGCATGCCCAATTCACACATGATGAGGATTTTGTGAGCCGGTTTCGCCGCGAGGCGCAAGCGGCTGCCCGCCTCTCTCATCCTAACATTGTCAATATTTATGATGTGGGTCAAGATGGCGATATTTATTATATTGTCATGGAATTAATTTCTGGTGAAACATTAAAAGAAAAAATTGCCAGGGAAGCGCCTTTACCGGTTGATATAGCCGTACGTATAGCGCTGGAAATTGCAGATGCGCTTGGCAATGCCCATTCGAACAATATTGTTCACTGTGATATTAAACCGCATAATATTTTGCTAACCCAATCAGGACGAGTAAAAGTAACAGATTTTGGTATTGCTAGGGCGGTTACTTCGGCTACGATTACTCAGACTGGCCTTATTGTTGGTTCTGTACATTATTTTTCGCCAGAGCAAGCTAAGGGTTCGGTGATTGGCGCAAAATCAGATATTTACTCTTTAGGCATTGTGCTCTATGAGATGTTGACCGGAACTGTGCCGTTTACAGGGGAAACTTCCATTAGTATTGCCATTAAGCATTTGCAGGAAGAACCTCAATTGCCGAGGGCAATTAATCCGTCTATTCCGCCGTTAGTTGAGGCAGTTGTCCTCAAAGCGATTGCTAAAGATCCGGGGCACCGGTTTGTTGATATTGCTGAAATGAGCAAAGATCTTCATTTGGCGCAAAACTATTTCCGGGATGATCAGACTCGGCGTCTTACACGAGAAGATTTTCCGACCCAGATATTGCCTAAGCTGCCGATCCAAGAAACTGAAGAAGCCAAGGGTAAAGTTGCAGCCAGCGAATATAAAGATAAAACGCCGATGACAAAGCAAAAACAAATTCTTGGCATTATCGCATTGCTTTTAATTGGCTTTGTCTTTGGAGCATTTTTATCGTTTGGTAAATTTTGGAGTTCAAGTGAAGTGGTTGTTCCTGACGTAGTTGGCAAACAAGTTGACGATGCCAAAACTATGATGGTTAGTCAAAATTTGCGCGTCTCCATATCATCCGTTTATAATGATAAAGTTCCGGCAGGGCGTGTTATTTCTCAAACGCCGGAAGCTGGAAGCCAGGTAAAGGAACAGAGGACCATTACGTTAATTGTCAGTAAGGGTATAGAAGCTCTCAACGTACCGGACTTAAAAGGAATGAGCCGGCGTGATGCGGAGTTGCAGTTAAAAAATAGCGGATTATTGCTCGGCACGGTTAGCGAACAGTTTATTGCAGATGTTCCAGCCGGTATGGTGGGCGGGCAGAACCCGAAGCCAGGTTCACAGGTTAATAAGGGGTCAGTAGTCGATATTGTTTTGAGCAAAGGGACCGGGCCACGGAAATTTGCAATGCCAGACTTGCGGGGTGTTTCACAAACTGCATTAGCAGGCCAAATGGATAGCCTGAAGCTGAAAGTTGGTACTATCAGTGAAGCGCCTAGCGACCGGTATTCTTCGGGAACGGTGAGTGCGCAAAATCCTGCGCCGGGTACGGAAGTCCAAGAAGGTTCTACGGTAGATTTCACGGTTGCTAAAGGTTCAGCGGCGACGGTGCGGCGGGCATCTGTCCAGTTTGTAGTTCCTGACGGTCCGCAGCGCCAATCCATTCAAATCGTAGTAACAGATGCGAATGGGCGGCGCACTGTTTATGAAGGTGTCCATAAGCCAGGCGAAAAGATCGATAAGACCGTAGAAGGTGCCGGACAATTACGGATCCAGATTTATGCTAACGGGACATTGTTCCAAGACCAAGTTCTTTAAGAAGGAGGCTACCTAGTGGCGCAAGGAACTGTCATTAAGGCTTACAGCAGCTATTATTATGTGCAGGCCGGCGATACTGTAACGATGTGTACTTTGCGCGGCCGGTTCAAAAAAGAACGGTTTTCTCTTTTCGTCGGTGATATTGTGGAATTTGTTCCCGCTGCAGGTGGCAAGGGAGTGATCGAAACGATACTGCCTCGACAAACTTTGCTCAAACGACCGGCGGTTGCCAATGTGAACCAGGTGGTTATTACATTTGCTGCAGCGCGGCCTGATTTTAATGCCGCTTTATTAAACCGGTTTTTGGTATTGGCTGAGATGTCGCAGTTAGAAACGGTCATTGTTATTAATAAAATGGATTTGGCCGATACAGAAATGATTGAACCAATAGCAGACTTATACCGGCGAATTGGCTATACCGTAATTTTGGTATCCACGCGGACCGGATTGGGGATACCAGAACTCAGCCAAATTTTGCATCAACGTATTACCGTTTTTTCCGGACCTTCAGGCGCCGGAAAATCATCCATTTTGAATGCTGTCGAACCCGGCTTGTCTTTAGTAACGGGAGTGTTGAGCGAGAAGATTGGCCGTGGAAAACATACAACTCGGCATGCGCAACTATTGCCTTTGCCGGGAGGCGGGTTTGTAGTCGATACGCCAGGTCTTAGTTTTACAGAGTTTACGGATTTAAAGGAAATGGAATTAATGCATTGTTTTCCGGAAATTTCAGAAATGGCTTCTGCTTGCCGGTTCAACACCTGCTTGCATTATAAAGAACCACAATGTGCTGTTAAACAAGCGGTATTAGATGGGAAAATTGCCGAAGACCGGTATGCATCCTACATTGAGATTCTTGACGAAATAAAAACAAATAAAAGGGGATTTTAAACCATGACTCGTATAGCGCCATCCATGTTATCGGCAGATTTTGCTAATTTGAAAAATGAGATACTTCGCGCAGAGCACGCGGGTGCAGATATGCTGCATATTGATGTAATGGACGGCCATTTTGTTCCTAACCTTACGTTTGGCGCGCCGGTTGTTGCAGCGCTCCGTAAAGTGACAAAACTGCCTTTCGACGTTCACCTTATGGTGACAAACCCTCAGGATTTGATAGAAGACTTTTGTCAGGCCGGCGCTGATATTATTACTGTGCATGTGGAAACTACGCCCCATTTACATCGACTCGTGCAAACGATAAAAACTAAGGGGATCCAGGCAGGCATAGCTTTAAATCCGGCTACGTCGCTGACTACGGTTGAAGAAATTCTGCCGGAAGTAGATATGGTTCTTATCATGAGCGTAAACCCGGGCTTTGGCGGGCAGAAATTTATTCCTTCTTCAGTTCAAAAAATAAAGAAATTAAAACAAATGCTGAACGAATGTCAAAGTTCAGCAGCAATACAGGTTGATGGCGGTATTAATGCAGAGACGGCAAAATCGGTGATTACCGCCGGAGCGGATATTTTGGTTGCCGGTTCCGCTGTATACGGAGCAAATGATTTGACAAAAGCAATTCAAACTCTTCGTGGGGATTGATTTTTTTGTTAGTTAGTGGTAGAATGTGAAAGTAATTGAATAGTAATGCCTTTGGGGTATGGTGAGAAAGAGCAATCTTTTGATTCCTGACCGGCGGTAGAAGCCCGCGAGCCGTAATGGTTGATCCGGTGACATTCCGGAGCCGACAGTAAAGTCTGGATGGGAAAAGGCAGGTTTAAAGGCCGTGGTATAGGCTTGTTACCTTATTTTTCCTAAAGAATTGTTCTTTGGGAATTTTTTATTTCTCAGAAAAACTTTTTTCTGAGAAACATAAGTGCAACCAGCGGCTTCCGTCGTCGCTGAGAAAGCTTGACGTAAGCCGGGTTTTCTAATTTTTTGGGAGGTCTTTTCAGTGGATGAAAAGTACATGGAATTGGCATTGAATTTAGCGATGCACGCACATGGACGAACCAGTCCGAACCCGATGGTAGGCGCTGTGCTTGTGCGTGATGGCAAGGTAGTTGGTGAAGGATGGCATAAAAAAGCAGGAACCCCTCATGCCGAAATTCATGCATTGCAAGAAGCCGGCGATTTGGCGCAAGGTTCAACCTTGTACGTAACATTAGAGCCGTGTTCGCATTATGGCCGGACCGGACCGTGTACGGAAGCGGTTATTAAAGCCGGAGTCAAAAAAGTTATTGTGGCCATGACCGATCCGAACCCCCTGGTTGCCGGCAAAGGAATAGCGCAGCTTCGCCAGGCCGGAGTGGAAGTTGTGGAAGGCGTTTTGACGGAAAAAGCCATTCGATTGAACGAAGTGTTCCTTAAGTGGATCACAACCCGGATGCCTTTTACAGTTCTTAAAACGGCAATGACGTTGGACGGTAAAATTGCTACCCGTACGGGACAGTCTCAGTGGATTACCGGCGAAAGCGCGCGTAAGCAGGTTCATATACTGCGCGACCGGTACGATGCCATTCTGGCAGGGATTGGAACGGTTTTAGCGGATGATCCGGCGTTGACAGCCCGGGTACCGTCCGGTGGGCAGAACCCAATCCGGATTGTGGTAGACAGCCTGGCGCGAACGCCTTTAAACGCGCAAATCGTGAATGATGGATTGGCTCGTACTCTGATTGCAGTGACGGAAGGCGCGCCTTCCGCCCGAGTTAAAGCCTTGAAGGCGAAAGGGGCGGAAATTGTCGTTGTTCCGGCAGGTAGCGGCGGAATTGATTTGGAAAAGTTGTTTCAATTTCTTGGTTCGCAAGAAATCACCAGCGTTCTGATTGAAGGCGGAGCATCGGTAAATGCTTCATTATTAAAAGCAGGGTTGGTTGATAAGGTTTGTTGGTTTATCGCCCCTAAAATTGTCGGCAGCCATGCGGCGCCGGGTCCGATCGGCGGTGAAGGAATAAGTTTGCTGCAGGATGCATGGCAAATTAGAGAAATGACGGCCGAATTTGTCGGACAAGACTTGATGATTAGCGGTTATCTGCGGGATCGGGAGGAATATCATGTTCACAGGACTTATTGAAGAAATGGGCAAAGTTAAGGATATCGCTCGTGGAACCAAGTCGGTCCGTATTACTATTGCGGCATCGAAAGTAATGGAAGGGACTGTCTTGGGCGATAGCATAGCAGTAAATGGAACTTGTCTTACCGTAGTGGCATTTGGAACAGATTGGTTTACTGCTGATGTCATGCCGGAAACTGTGAATCGCACTGTTCTTTCCAGTTTAAAAGCCGGTGACAAGGTGAATTTGGAAAGAACCTTACGGGTTGGGGACCGGCTCGGCGGGCATATCGTCAGCGGACATGTTGACGGAATGGGAACGATTAGCGAAAAGAAAGTAAATGATATTGCCTTGATAGTAAAGATATCGGCAAAACCGGAAATCCTTCGTTATATCATTCAAAAAGGATCGATTGCAATCGACGGTATCAGCTTGACTGTGGTTGATTGCGGACCCGACTGGTTTACAGTTTCCTTGATACCTCACTCAGCAGCCATGACTACGCTCGGGCATAAAAGTGTCGGAGAAATTGTCAATTTGGAAGTCGATATGATCGGAAAATATGTGGAAAAGTTTCTTGGCCTCGGGCCGTCGCAGGCACCCGCCAAGTCTGATGTATCACTAGCTTTTTTACAAGAAAACGGTTTCTTTTAACAGAAAAAGTACAGGAGGGATTAACACATGAAATTGAGCAGAATTGAAGAAGCGGTCGAAGACATTAAAAATGGTAAGATGGTCGTTGTTGTTGATGATGAAGACAGGGAAAATGAAGGCGATTTGGTTATGGCGGCGGACAAAGCTACCACCCAGGCCATCAATTTTATGGCGACCCATGCAAGGGGATTGATTTGCATGCCGATTATTGGCTCTCGTTTGGATGAACTGGGCATTGGCGCTATGGTTACCGACAATACTGACAGCCATGGTACTGCCTTTACGGTATCGATTGACGCTAAAAATGTTACCACCGGGATTTCGGCTCAAGAACGCGCATTGACGATTCAAACCGTGTTGGATCCAGAATCAGAACCAGGCGATCTGCGCCGGCCAGGACATTTGTTCCCATTGCGGTATCGTGAGGGCGGGGTTTTGCGGCGTGCGGGCCATACGGAAGCAGCGGTTGATCTGGCGAAGATGGCCGGACTTTACCCAGCCGGTGTTATTTGCGAAATCATGAATGAAGATGGTACAATGGCGCGGTTGCCGCAACTCATGGAGTTTATTGAAAAACATGATATGAAGATTATTTCGGTTGCAGATTTGATCAAATATCGCAAGCTGCATGAAAAATTTGTTGTACGGGCGGCGGAGACAAAGCTGCCGACGAAATATGGGGATTTTCGTTTGATTGCCTATGAAAGTGATCTTGACCATCAGTGCCATGTTGCTTTAGTGAAAGGCGATGTCGCAGGTAAAGAAAATGTATTGGTACGTGTTCATTCGGAGTGCTTGACCGGGGATGTTCTCGGTTCCTTGCGCTGCGATTGCGGGGAACAACTCGGGGCTGCTTTGCAAAAAATTGAGGATGAAGGCTTAGGTGTGTTGCTTTATATGCGCCAGGAAGGACGTGGCATTGGATTGGCCAATAAAATAAAAGCCTATGCCTTGCAGGATGGTGGGAAGGATACGGTTGAGGCTAACGAACTTCTGGGTTTTGCACCGGATTTGCGTGACTATGGAATCGGAGCACAGATATTGGCTGATTTAGGTTTGTCCAGTATTCGCCTTTTGACGAATAATCCGAAAAAGCGGGCAGGGTTGGAAGGATACGGGTTGACGATTACCGAACGCGTACCATTGGAAATCGTACCAAACCGTTTCAATCAACGTTATTTATCTGCAAAGAAATCAAAGCTGGGGCATTTGCTAAAAAAAACTATGTAAAATGAGAGGGGTATAAATAGTGGTTATGACATTAGAAGGAAAATTAGTTGCTAAAGAACTGAAGTTTGGGATTGTAGTAGCACGTTTTAATGAATTTATAACGAATAAATTGCTCAGCGGCGCGATAGATACGTTTGTTCGGCACGGTGCTGAGGAGGACGATATCCAAGTCGCTTGGGTTCCAGGAGCGTTTGAAATTCCTTTGGTGGCCCAGAAAATGGCTTTATCCGGCAAATATGATGCGGTAATATGTTTAGGTGCCGTTATTCGCGGCAGCACTCCTCATTTTGATTATGTTTGCGCAGAGGCGGCAAAAGGCGTCGGACAAGTTGGGCTAAGTTCAGGCGTACCCACGATCTTTGGTGTAATTACTGCGGATACGATTGAACAAGCAATTGAACGGGCTGGCACGAAAGCCGGTAATAAAGGATCGGATGCCGCCATGTCTGCGATTGAAATGGCGAATTTATTCAAGAGTCTGTAATATAACAATAAAACCCGGTTTTCGTCGAGCTTTGACAGCCGCGGCAACCGGGTTTTATAATAATGAAGAAATTAAAAAGGACTCGATGATTGATCAAGTCCTTTTTGGTGTTGTTTTACACTGCCCGTGATACTTTATGGGTACGAAGACAGCGGGTACAAATATTGATTTTTTTCGTTTCACCGTTTACGAGTGCTTTAACTCGTTGAATATTTGGTTTCCAAACGCGTTTGGTTTTTAAGTTCGAGTGACTGACATTGTTGCCGGTAACTTCACCTTTGCCACAAACTTGACAAACGTTTGCCATGCAATCCACCTCCTTTTAAGAAGGACAATATATCCTTATCACAATGCTATTATAACAGTGATATTTTATCACATTAGAAGACGGCATGCAAGAGAAAGTAAAATAATATTTATCCGATAATAAAGAGGGATTTCAGGCGGATCTATGGAAATAATGTAACATATCATCAGATGGGAGGCGAAAGAGCTTGCTTACTCCAAATACTCCTATTATTGACGTTCTGCGAATGTACCCTCAAGCACGGGCCTTATTTTTACGACATGGCATGGCGTGTGGCGGTTGTATGGGCTCATCAACGGAAACAATAGAAAATGGTGCTCGGATGCATAACATTGATATTGAAACATTGATGAAGGAACTAGATGCAATAGAAAAAGAAAATGGTTTGTAAATTACATCAGGTTCATGGTTTCCGGCAGGTAAAGTGCAATGATGTGCTTTGCCTGTTTCTTTGTTAAACGGAGTAAATACTATTCAACAGGTCTGAATATGTGTTAGTTTATGAGGTGGCTATATGCAGCAAAGTTTGCTGAAACCTGTGCAAAGTTTAAAGGGTGTTGGCGCCAAAACCAAGGAAAAACTCGCTGAATTACAAATTATTACGTTGCTAGATTTACTGTATCATTTCCCTCAGACTTATCTCGATTACAGTTGTTTAAAACCAGTGCGGGATTTAATGGACGGGGAAAGCGAAACTTGTTTAGTTACTATGGTACGTATTACTATGAAGTCCGGTTATTACGGCGGAAGAAAAAAAACACGGGCTTGTATTTTGGTTAAGGATGACACCGGTTATCTTGAGATTGTTTCGTTTAATCCTTATATTAAATATGAATTTAGGGTCGGCAGGGAAGTTTTGATTTCCGGTAAAGTAAAAAAAACTTCGCTATCTAACTATCTGCAGATGGAAAATCCGTCGATTGAGGATGCGCAAGCTTCGGAACATTTACGTACGGCTCGGATTGTGCCGGTTTATGGTGGAAAAAAAGATTTATCGAAAAATCTTATACGGTCGCTTGTTCATCAAGTATTGACGTCTCATTCCGCCGATATTGATGAATGCATTCCTGTAAATATTTTGCAAAAACATGATTTACAGGGAAGGAAAGAAGCATTTTGGAACATCCATTTCCCCCAAAATACTGATTTATTAGCGAAAGCACGAAGAAGGTTGATTTTTGAAGAATTATTTCTATTACAATGCAGATTGCTTTTTTTGAAAGAAAAAAATAGGAAAAATTGCAATGGGATCAAGCATGCCTCTGACGGGCAATTGGTTCAACGGGTTTTGGATAAATTCCCTTTTTCTTTGACGGATGACCAGCAACGTGTGCTGCAAGATATTAAGAGGGATATGGAGGATATTGTTCCGATGCGCCGCCTTGTGCAAGGCGATGTTGGGTCGGGAAAAACAGCGGTGGCGGCAATTGCATTGGCCAAGACGGTTGAAAATGGATATCAAGGCGCTTTAATGGCGCCAACCGAGATTCTTGCCCAGCAACATTACCAGACGATATCGGAGTTGTTTAGGCCATTGGGAATTCGAACTGCCTTGTTATCGGCGCGTTTAAGCTCTAAAGAACGGGAGTGTTTATTATCGGCTATTCGGGAACATCAAATCGATGTGGTCATAGGGACTCATGCGTTGATTCAAGAAAGAGTTGAGTTTTTTGCTCTCGGATTGGCAATAACGGATGAACAGCATCGATTTGGAGTTCAACAAAGGGATAAATTGCAAAAAAAAGGCAATCATCCGGATGTTTTGGTAATGACAGCTACTCCTATTCCAAGGACATTAGCGCTTACTGTTTATGGTGATCTTGATGTATCCATCATTCATCATCTTCCGCCAGGCCGAAAGCCTGTAAAAACATTGCTTTATTCAATAGAAAAACGTCAAGACATTTATGCAGGCGTTCTTCGGCAGGTACGCCAAGGAAATCAAGTCTATGTTGTTTGCCCGTTAGTGGAAGAAAGTGAAACTGTGGATGCGAAATCTGTACAAGAAGTATATACTGAATTAACCACTTCATGGCTAAAAAATGTTCAGTGTGGTTTAATTCATGGGCGATTAACATCGGAACAAAAGGAACGAATCATGCAAGAGTATAGCAAGGGCGATATCAGCGTGTTGGTATCAACAACTGTAATTGAAGTTGGAGTCAATGTTCCCAATGCAACTTTGATGATCATAGAAAATGCGGAACGTTTTGGTTTAGCTCAGCTGCACCAATTGCGAGGAAGAATAGGACGAGGGGCAAAAGAAGGTTTTTGTGTATTGGTTTCTGACATGAAGCAGCCGGATAGTAAAGACCGCTTGGCAATTATGACAAAGTGCAGCAACGGATTGGTATTGGCTGAACAAGATTTACAGTTGCGCGGCCCCGGACAGTTTTTTGGCAACCGGCAGCATGGACTTCCTGATTTGCGGTTAGCGAATATTATTGCGGATATGGATATACTGCTTGCTGCTAGGGAGGCGGCAATGACGGTGGTGCGGGATGGAAATTGTTCAACACTGCATCAGTATGAAACAGATCAGCCGCTTCCTAGTTGAGATACCAATGCGATTCGCTGGAGGATAAGGAGCAGTTTTAGAGTAGTTGCCATTTAGCAGGTTTTTTAGTATAGTTATAAAAAGGGTTTATCTCGTTAACAGCCTGTAATACCCACAGGGCACAGGGACCCCGCCCTCTTAGGTCGGGGATCAACAGGCTATAACACTCGAACGAAGTTCGCTCTAAGGGTTCAGCGGGGGCAATAACCCCCTCCGAACCTAAGGCTCACTTATATGTACTAGGACAGATTCTAACGAATATTTGTTGTTATAAGGAAGAGAATGATGGGAAAATTATGGGGCTGGTTGTTTATTGTGTTGTTGGGCGGGCTGATTTATTTATGGCAGCCTGATTTTTTTCAACAAGCTTATCGGATCATTGAGCATGGTGATATTGCTGCGTTGTCTCAATACCTCCGTTCGTTTGGAATTATCTGGAGTGTTGTTGTTACTTTATTATTGTTTGTTGTCATGACTTTTACGATTGTTTTTCCGTTCGTCATCTTGTCAGGAGCTGCCGGTATTGTGTTCGGGTTGTTTTGGGGCGTTGTTATTTCCTGGTCAGGAGAAGTATTGGGTGCGTTGGCCATGTTTGCCTTTGCCCGTTATTTTTTTCGCAGTTTGGTTGCAGGCTGGGTCTGTAAAAGTCCTTACCTGAAACAAGTTGATGATTATAGTGCGGCCAATGGATTTAAAGCGCTATTAATTGCAAGGCTGTTGCCGTTGGCGCCTTCGGGAATCATCACTGCAGTTGCTGCTATCAGCCGGATTTCTTTCAGGGATTTTATTTTAGCGACGGTCTTAGGCAAATTGCCGCCGGTAGTTATTAAGGTTTTGGTGGGACACGACATTGCGTTTGCCGGGGAAAACATGACGCGTCTGGTAATTGTTTTGGGTTTGGTAGCGGCAGTGTATATTGTTATGTGGTGGTATAAACGGTCAAAAAAACGCAAAATAGAGCAAACTGATTAATCTGGCTTGCGTTTTTGATTAGGATAAAATAATGATAAGGGGGTATTCATGTATGCCGATTGTACAAATTGATTTTTTGGAAGGACGTACGATAGACCAAAAAAGAGCGTTGGCGAAAAAAATTACCGAAGCGTTTACCGAAACACTTCAATGCAAGCCGGAAGCGGTAACCATTATTATTCGAGAAATGTCAAAGGAAAATCTTGCAACTGCCGGTAAATTGCGTTCTGATATGTAGTTGTGTAAAAAACCGTCCATTTCGTTTTACGCGAGGTGGACTTTTTTAAAAGGAGAGTGGAAGGGCTTATGGAAGTATGGCAGATTGCCCGCGATCTGGAGATCGCTTTTCAACGCCAGCTTGACTTGTTTTCCGGAATTTCTTCTCCATGGCTGGTGTCTATCGTGCATTATTTACAAAAGGTACAGGGGCTTTTCCTTGCAAACTTGGCCGAAGCAGCAATAATTAATGTGGATATGGCAAAATATCCATCGTTGGAGGCTTTGCTCATCAGCGAAAATGCCGAATGGAATAAAATGGTAGAAAAATTGCCTCCGCTCAAAACTACAGAAGACCTTGTAATTTTATGGTCCATTTATGCCGCTTTTGATAAGCTGGAACAATTTTATCGACAAGCTGCCTTGAATAGTCCGCATCCCTTAACGCGTGCCTATTTTCAGTCGCTCTCAGAAAATAAAACGCTTTTTCGCCGCCGTATTGATGGATTTTTGCGAAGTTTGTACAACGATGTATGGGGAAAGATTGGCTTTGCTCCATTTGTATTGGGGAGAGAATAATTGGTTACATTATTTTAAATTTTGCAACATTAAAAAGATGGTAGATAGAACCTGTCAATTGTGATATTATATGTAAAATAACTTTAGAATGAAGAAAGGGGTAAAAATAAATGTTTGAAGATAAATTTGGTCCGGAAGGGTTAACTTTTGATGATGTTTTATTAGTGCCGGCTAAATCGGATATTTTGCCGCGTGACGTTGATGTGAGTACTCGCTTAACAAAAAAAATACAGTTATCCATTCCTATTATTAGCGCGGGAATGGATACTGTTACAGAAGCCCGAATGGCGATTGCAGTGGCACGGGAAGGCGGCATCGGGGTTATACATAAGAATATGTCGATTGAACGACAGGCTAATGAGATTGATAAAGTAAAACGTTCCGAACATGGCGTTATTGTGGACCCTATATTTTTAGGACCGGATGATACACTGCAAGATGCTCACGATTTGATGGAAAAATATCGTATTTCCGGAGTACCGGTTACAGATCACGAAAAATTAGTGGGAATTCTTACCAATCGCGATTTGCGTTTTGAAACAGATTTGACGAAAAAAATCGGTTCCTGTATGACAAAAGAGCACCTAATTACTGCACCAGTTGGAACTTCTATTGATGAGGCGAAAGAAATTTTACGCCGGCACCGGATTGAAAAATTGCCGCTGGTAGATGCGGAAGGAAATCTTAAAGGGTTAATTACAATTAAAGATATTGAAAAAGGATTAAAGTACCCTAATTCTGCAAAAGACAGCAAAGGGAGATTGTTGGTAGCTGCAGCAGTTGGTACCGGATCGGATTCTATGGCAAGGATTGAAGCATTAGTGGCTGCTAAAGTTGATGTTCTTGTTGTCGATACTGCGCATGGGCATTCGTCCGGTGTCGTAAAAACAGTAAAAACAATAAAAGAAATGTATCCGGATGTTGAATTGATTGCCGGAAATGTCGCGACTGCAGAAGCAACCCGTGCTTTGATTGAAGCTGGGGCGGATGCAATTAAAGTTGGCATCGGACCGGGATCAATTTGCACCACGCGTGTCATTGCCGGAATTGGCGTTCCGCAAATCACGGCAGTATATAATTGTGCTAATGCTGCGCGTGAGTATGGCATACCGATTATCGCTGACGGAGGCATTAAATATTCTGGTGATATTACAAAAGCAATTGCTGCCGGAGCCAGTGTCGTAATGATTGGTAATATTTTTGCGGGTACAGAAGAAAGCCCTGGGGAAACAGTCATTTATCAAGGTCGAAGTTATAAAGTGTATCGTGGCATGGGCTCAATAGGGGCCATGGCTGACGGCAGTAAAGACAGATATTTCCAAGAAAACGTGGAAAAATTAGTGCCGGAAGGCATTGAAGGCAGAGTTCCTTACAAAGGGCCGATTGCCGATACGATTTATCAGCTGATAGGCGGATTACGCTCCGGAATGGGATACTGTGGAGTTCATAATATTAATGAGCTGATCAATAATACAACGTTTATTCGTATTACCGGCGCAGGGTTGAAAGAAAGTCATCCGCATGACATCAATATCACAAAAGAATCGCCAAACTATAGCTTGTAATCACAAATAAAACTTTATTTATCGCGTGTTTTAACTGCTCCCAGTCTGCTCGACAGGGAGCAGTTCGGTTTGGGTAAGATAATTATTTTTGACACTGTGAAAAGCAGATCGTAAGCTTGGTTTTTCAATTGCCCGGATTGGTAATATATGATACAATAATTCAGGAACATGCTGTGTTTAACGAGAAAGGACGATTGTATCCAACAGTGGAAAAGCGAATAACGGTTTTAAATGTTAAGATCGATGCAGTGACAATGGAACAAGCTGTTGCCAAAGTGGAGAACTTTATAGCAAACCCTGGCCGTTGCCATTTGGTAGCCACTGCAAATGCTGAAATGGTAATGATGGCAACAAATGATCCTGAATTGCATGAGATACTTTTAAAAGCGGATTTGGTTGTTGCAGATGGCGCCGGTGTTGTTTGGGCGGCGCGGCATCAAGGAAATTCAGTTCCGGAACGTGTCGCCGGATACGATTTGGCACAAAAACTTTTGGACCGTTCTGCCCAAACCGGTCATAAGGTTTATTTTTTTGGCGGAGCTCCCGGAGTTGCAGAACAAGCGAAGAAAAAAGCGGAAGAATGGTATCCAGGAGTCGATGTTGTTGGTGTCCGTAATGGTTTTTTTTCAACAGAAGATGAAAGCAAAATTCTAGAAGATATAATGAATTGCAGGCCGGATATTTTATTAGTGGCATTAGGTGTTCCTAAACAAGAAAAATGGTTGTCAAAACATTTCGCTGAACTTCATGTACCGGTTGCTATCGGAGTTGGCGGTACATTTGATGTGATGGCGGGAATTATGAAACGTGCGCCTGTTTGGATGCAGAAAGCGAACTTGGAATGGCTGTTTCGATTGTTGATGCAGCCGCAGCGATTATTGAGAATGCTGGCTTTGCCTAAATTTGTACTTCGTGTGCTGTTCAATAAATAAAAAATAAAATGAATGAAACTGGCGATTTGACCGTATTATCCATATATCACATATAATTTTCTTTATCGGAATAATTGTGGGTATATGTCGTTCTTTGTACGCCATGGGGGTGAATGAATGGTTCGTGCGCCAATAGTGAAAGAAGGCTATGTTTATATAGGCGCGTTGGCACTGGTTACGATAATAGTGGTATTGGCAGTAGGCCCATATTGGGGAATTGTGCCTGGTTTTTTATTTTGTTTTCTGTTATTTTTTTTCCGCAATCCTTCACGCATTGTTCCGACTGATCATAGATTGGTTTTGTCACCGGCAGATGGAAAAGTAATGAGTGTTGTGGAAATGTTTGATGATGAGTTTTTAAATGAAGATGCAATCAAAGTAACCATTTTTTTGTCGGTTTTCAATGTACATGTAAATCGGAGCCCCGTTGCCGGTGAAATTACTTATCAGCAGTATACTTGCGGAAGGTTTCGTCCGGCGTACAAGGATACAGTAGGATTTGAAAATGAACGGCATTCTATTGGTTTGGAAAACTCGCAAGTGCGTATATTGGTTACGCAAATTGCCGGGATTTTAGCGCGGCGAATTGTTTCCTGGGTAACGTTGGGGAATGTGTTGAAGCCTGGCGAGCGTTATGGCATGATAAAATTTGGCTCCTGTACAGAAGTAGTTGTCCCCAAATCGGTAGAAATTATCGTAAAAAAAGGGGATAAAGTTAAAGGTGGAGAAACGGTTATAGGGAGGTTGACAGCTTGAGCCGAAGGCTGATTATTCCTAATACATTGACAGCAATTAATCTGGTTTTTGGAATGCTTGCAATTATGGCCACTATACAAGGTGATTATTGGAACGCCGGCTTGCTCATCCTGATTG
>Ga0316604_10000579_pt1 | contig 41941 bp, 43 predicted proteins | sample OWC_soil_day20_C_FD_207650 | JGI IMG/M metagenome (GOLD analysis project Ga0316604, IMG submission 207650) | Wetland soil microbial communities from Old Woman Creek delta, Ohio, United States - OWC_soil_day20_CT | ecosystem: Environmental > Terrestrial > Soil > Wetlands | place: USA: Ohio...
TGATAAGGTGGTCTCTTTTCCTGAAAGCACACTTTTTACTGCTTTCAGTTTTTCTTTAATACTGTACTTCATAAAAAAGCCCCCAAAAAGTGTCTAACTTTTTGGGGGCAGGCCATTATTTAGAGACAGCTTCCTCACAAATCCTATAAAAAACGCCAGCGTTTCAGTACAAGTTTTTCAGCCAGCTTATTTTCTCCAGCTACCAATCCCAATTGCTCTTTGTATGCAACCTTCCCGCTCATATCAGTAATAGTTAAGGGTTGTTGTTTATTCTCCTTACTGTTAATTTATGTCAGGACCAGCAGAATCTGGTTAATGAAATTATGTAGTAAAAGTGGTAGCGTTATGAGAGGATTTACTGTATTTAAAAAACAGGTAAAAATACCTGGTAACGGAGGCATTGTTTCTCTTTAGACAATAGCAACAACCGTATTTAAAGGATGTTTTTGATGGCGATCATTAAATGAATAAGTATTATTCTTGATTGAGCTTTTTTTGTTTTGGTATTATTGCTGAGGCAGCAGGGATGATTTTTTTTGCACGGCTATCTATAGTTTTTCTTCAGCGTATTCTCTAAAGGTCTGAAGAAGGATTTTTCTCAGCTCCTCATCAGACTTACCTTTATTTTGCTTCTGGATATGCCAGAGCCAGGAACGGCTTTTTCTTATAAAAATTGTCAAATTGGTAGAGAGTTATTGGCCAGATTGACTGGTAAAACCTTGCTTCAATTTAATGAGAATGGATGGAGGGGTGGGCTCATGCACAACACTACCTTCTGCCTGGTTCAAAATAGTGATGGAATCAATATAAATTTGTGATAGCATTTTTGTTTTTATAAGGTTACATTTGAGATAATAATAATTAATTCAATTGAATGGCAAATTGGGCATTTGAAATAGATTATGCTAATAATTTCATAGTTGGATTAACAGAAGTCCTTGTAGATAAAGGCTTTAGGATATGGTGTCTCTTCAATGACGGTCAACCCCTGTATCTATTTAGTTCTGATTATTTAATGACTACGCCAGATGAAAAGGTGAATGTACAAGCCCGTCAGTTAGTGCGGTTTATAGATGGATTGTCCTATCTGCTTTTTGAAAATAAGGAGAATGTGGATAAGGTCACCCTGACAACGGTGATTGATATGAATACATTGGGCACTGTAAATCTTCAACGGGTTAATAATATTCCTACAACCCTTAGTATTGATTTTTCTGTTTATAAACCAATGATAGAAGATGAAGAAAACCCAATGGCGCATCTTCTTAAATTAGTACCTTCTGAGGTTTTTATAAGAGATTTATTATTGGTGCTTAGTCATGGAATGGATTTTAATCGGATGCATCAGGCATTTGATCTTGTCAAATCAAAATTAGATGGGTTAGATTTCCCATTAGCAACATTGGTTCGTTTTTTACAAACTGCCAGACGGGAGGATATTGAGAATCCAATGCCATTGAAGGAAGCACAGGAATTAATTTCAGATATAATTTTTGCAGTATTAGAAAAATATTATCGAATACATTTGAAGCATTGTGTGGTAAAAGATAGAAATGCTGAATGGGATGATATGTACGATAGCTTATATGATTGACAAATAATAAACCCAACCCGATGAAAAAGAAGTTTGACGCCTTGTAAAGCCAAAAACTTTACAAATGAAATGTCACAAATCCCTGAAGGAAACAATGGATCGCCGCACTTACAAACTTGTTTGCAAGTTGTTGATAATTAATTGATTATATGATTGTTCGTATGATTGGGAATGTGTTAAGATGAATGTTTGAATTCAACAATTCAACATTCTATTCCTCCACCCTCTCTTTTCCACAGCGCGTATATTACTCACCTCCTTCAATGTTAAAAGATAATCATGCAAATATCTCAACTCATCATCCTCCCTATTCCCCTCAAATGGTTCTATATACACCGCATTCCCATAATTACTCCTTGCCTTCTCCGGCGAGTCATCCACAATAATTATCTGTTCTAATTTAAAGCCTTTATTCTTCACTTTCTCCAACTTCTTTTCGAAGTAATAATTATCCAAGGTATAATCCCGTTTTATCGTACACCTGCTTCTCCCCCATACAATGAACCATTCAATTGCATCAGGCGTGATCGTTTTCACAATCTCTTCCACATATTCATCAGATGCAGAACTCCATACGCCTAATGTAAAATGTTGGGATATATTTAAAAGAAACTGCTCAAGCCCGGGACGTCTATACACATGATATAAATCAAACTGGAAATCCGGGGGCACAGCAAATGGCGAAGAAGTAGCATGTATCAATGTTTCGTCAAGATCAAGTACTAGCAGCTTGTCTGATTTGTCTGGCATAGGTTAGCGCATTTACCAAATATACTTTAAAATTCACACAACCGGTTGCGTAACCACACTCTCCTTAAATAACCCTATTTTAGAAAAGTAAAACGACCAAAATCATGCCCTGGGGAAAAGTATTATCAACTATTCTAATTGTTGCTATCTGCAAGTGCTCGTATGCACAAACTAAGACTATACAAATAAAAAATGGCGAACGCTGGTATGGTGGCGCTGTGACCGAAGGGCAGCAAATGCCGGTTAAAGACGGGTATACATTTAACCTGTTTGCTAATACGGGTGGTAACCAGGCAGCTCCTTTGTTATTATCTACCAGTGGAAGATACATTTGGAGTGATGGCCCATTTACCTTTACTGTGAAAGGTGATGTGTTGGAAATCACAAATGCTGCAGCACCTGTGGAGCTGGACTCTATAGGGCATAATTTAAAAGAAGCTTTTGCGAATGCTGCTAAGAAACATTTTCCTGCAAAAGGGAAATTGCCTGACACCCTGTTATTGTCCAGACCTCAGTATAACACATGGATTGAACTGGTGTACAATCAAAACCAGGCTGACATTCTTGCATACGGAAAGGCGATTATCGAGAATGGTTTTCCAGCTGGTGTGTTGATGATTGATGATAACTGGGGTGACTATTATGGTCGATTCGATTTCAGAAAAGATAGATTTGAAAATGCTACTGCGATGATCGATAGCCTGCACAAAATGGGTTTTAAGGTGATGTTGTGGATAAGTCCTTTTATTTCTCCTGATACAGAAGTGTTCAGAGAGTTGCAAAGTAAAAAGCTGTTACTGAATAAGAATGCTGATACCCCGGCTATCCTGACATGGTGGAATGGGTATAGTGCCGTGTTGGATTTTACTAATCCGGCAGCGAAGGAATGGTTTAAGGGAAGACTGGATTATATGGTGCATACCTATCACCTGGATGGATTTAAGTTTGATGCAGGGGATGCTGATTTTTATCCTGCTGATGCTGTTTCTTATGAGAAGGCGATACCTAATGATCATAGTCAGTTGTGGGGCGAGATTGGATTGGGATATGCTTTGAATGAATACCGTGCTATGTGGAAGATGGCGGGAGAGCCATTGGTGCAGCGATTAAGAGATAAGCAACATACATGGGTGGATCTGCAGAAACTGATTCCGCATATTACGCTTGCGGGGTTGTTGGGATATAATTTTACTTGTCCGGATATGATTGGCGGAGGTGAATATGGATCTTTTATAGGAAGAGATAAATTGGATGAGGAGTTGGTAGTGCGTTCGGCGCAATGTTCTGCTTTGATGCCGATGATGCAGTTTTCGGTGGCGCCATGGAGGGTGTTGAGTCAGGAGCATTTAGCAATTGTGAAGAAGACGGTGGAGATCAGGGAGAAATATACGCCTTATATCATGCAATTGGCGAAGGCATCGGCATTCAATGGGGAGCCTATTGTGAGGAGTATGGAGTATGAGTTTCCCGGGCAGGGGCTTGCGGAAGTGAAGGGGGAGTTTATGTTGGGAGATAAGTATTTGGTGGCGCCTGTGATGGCGAAGGATGGAAAGCAGTCTGTTGTGTTGCCGAAGGGGAAATGGAGGAGTGATAAAGGGGAGGTGTTTAAGGGGCCTAAGACGATTGAGCAGGTGGTGGCGTTGGATAGGTTGCCGGTGTATGAGTTGATTAAATAAGGAGGTGATGAATGGATCTTTTAATGGCGGTTTGGAGAGGTAATTGAATTGGAGTTGTGTACAAATTGGTTAAATAAAATGAAGTTGTATCATAAATAAAATAAAACCTCTGAGAATCGAATAAATAGAAGCCTGGCTCCATCAGGTATCTGAATAAAAAGCGCGTGTATCTTTCTTTTGATACACGCGCTTTTCATTACTTCTTTATAATCGTATTCAGATCCAATCCTGCCGCAGTCTCTGCCAATTCTGCCACATCTGCAATCGTCATTTCAGTAATAAACGCTTCTTTAGGAGTGCGCACTTTTTTCATATTCACCAACCAGTCATTCTCTGTTTCCCTATATCCCAGCGGCAATATCACCGTACTCTTATACCCGCTTCCCTTTAAATTCAACAATTCATCCAGTTTCTCAGGAATGAACCCTTCCATAGGCGTAGCATCCACCTTCTGCTCCGCAGCTGCAGCAATCGCCATTGCAAAGGAGATATAACTTTGCTTTGCCGCATGATGAGCCTGCCACTCCTGTCCTTTCGTCTCATATAGGTTTAAAATCACACTCTTATAATCATCCATCGTATCATGAGGTAAACCACGCTCATCCATCATAACGTTGAATACGCCGGTGATCCGTTCATCACTATACCCATCCCATGCGATCCAGATCAGTAAATGTGAACAATCTATTATCTGGGTTTGATTGTAAGCGATACCTTGTATTTTTTTCAGCAAAGCTTTGTCGGAAATGACGATCATTTTATACTGCTGTAAACCGGAAGAAGAAGGCGCCAAACGGGCAGCTTCTAAGATATAATCTAATTTTTCCTGAGGTACCTTTGTGCCATTCATCTTTTTAGTGGCATAGCGCCACTGTAAATCTTCAAGTAAACTCATGTGATTCCAATTTTTAACAAAAGTAAATTCACTTGACGTAAATAAGTAACTTTAGGGGGCCCGATGGTGGTGACATACGGGTAACCTTAGTGACAAAAAAGTAACCAGCTTGTATATGGAAAATGAGAACTTAGATAATCCAACATTCACTGAATGTATGAGAAAGGTCCGGGCAATTGATGATACCCTTCATATCCTGAGTGGTAAATGGACGCTTGTGTTGATTTCACATCTTTGTTATAGACCTATGCGGTATTCAGAGTTGTTGAAGGATTTGAATGGGATAGCGGGGAAGGTGTTGAGCAGGGAGTTGAAAGATCTGGAGATAAATGGACTTATTATCAGAGAGGTGTCGGAGAGTCAGCCGCTGACGGTGACTTATAAGATCTCACAATATGGAAAGAGTTTGAAGGAGTTGACAGATGGATTGGCGGATTGGGGATTGCAGCATAGAGAGCGGATTTTTAATGCGGCGAAGTTTGAAAAGCCGATGAGTGTTACCAGATGATATCAGGTACTTCTGCTTTCGGTACGTCTTCTTATTTCCAGGCACCTGTTCCTGTGAATGAAGGATTATAACAATTAATTGTTGACCATATTATCGAAATTGTAGTCGAATTCATCGGTGGTGAGTTGTGTGGCGATTGTTGGTAGCGGAACTCGTTCATTAGAAATAATGGGTTATATTGTAGACCAGTTCCTAAAAATGTAAATGTTAGCATTATGAGTCTCACCGCCGTATTACCCAAAATATTTTATGCAGATATCCAGCAGGCACTGGATTTTTTTATTGATGGACTTGGATTTAAATTAGGCTACCATGATGAGGTGTTGTATATCGTGAGTCGGGACAATGCGACCTTTCAATTGATGGTAGAACCTGAGCTGGCTACTAAAGATAGCAGACCTGAAATCAGAATAGCTACTGATGATATTGAGGCGATTTATGCTGATATTAAGTCAAGACGACCTTCTATTTTACATCCGAATCTGAACTATATCAAACAACAACCCTGGGGATTGAAAGAGTTTGCCGTGTTGGATCCTACCACAGTATGTATTGTTTTTCAGCAGTCTTAATTTTCATAACTCTATACTTGTAGCATGTCAAATTCTCATTGGGAAGTATTTCTTCAGGAAGTATATTCTTGTGTTTAAAAGAACTAATTTTCCGGCATAATTGATCTAAATGAAAAACCAGTTTTTTACAATGGCAGTTGGTCTGTCCATTCTTTCTTTCACTGCATGCCAGCAGTCCCAAAATGCACAAAGTGCACAAAATGACACAACCCAACAGGCACAGGATACCACTGCTGCCGTAGCTGAACCTGTAGCTGCCGATACGAGCAGTGCTTCTGTACTCGAAACTGTAATGTCTGTACCTGAGAAGGTAAAGGCAGGCAAACCTATTCTGCTGAAATTTAATGTAAACAATCCTTCTGACAAGGAGCAGGAATTTTGTAAATGGCATACGCCGTTTGAACAAAGGTTTATGAATTCTTTCTTTGAAGTGACTGACAGCAAAGGCGAGGCAGTACAGTACAAAGGGGTGATGGCGAAGAGAGTGACGCCACCGCCGGCAGATGCTTATATTAAAGTAGCTGCAAAAGGAAGTGTGTCTGCTGAGATTGATTTGCTGACAGGGTACAATATCACTCATCCGGGTACTTACAAGGTAGTGTATCAGGGAGAGGGTGTGAGTGGGTTGACGAAGGTGAATGAAGTGACGGTGGTTGTTGAGTAATTAAATGCATTTGAAAATCCCCATAGCAGTAATGCTATGGGGATTTTTTGTTGTATTGGTTTCTTGTTATTATTATATTGATAATCAGATTATTATGAAATTATTTTGTTTGGTTTTTTAAGCGAAAATCCTAACTTTATATCATGAACACACAAGATATCCAACGTTTGAAAAGTTTGGCGGAAAGAATCCTGAAAAATGGTATAACCAGGGAAGAAGCACTGCTTTCATTACAGCGTGCTGGCCATCTTGATAAGGATGGGAACTTTACGAAACACTACCAACATTTGGCGAGGGCGATAGCTGCAAACACAGCCAATTCCGCAGCTACTTCCACTACTGTAGCCACTGCTACTGACACTTCCGAAACATTTTAATCATTTTTTATTATGTATAGTAATAGGTCCAACTTAGTAATTGGATTTCACGGTTGTGATAAATCCACATGCCATGCATTGGTTCATCATCCACAGATTATTAAGATCAGTGAAGAACCTCATGACTGGCTTGGTCATGGTTTTTATTTCTGGGAGAATAATTTTGCCAGAGCCCGTGAATGGGCCGTGCAGAAGGTAAAACAAGGAAGGTTCAAAGAGCCTGCTGTCGTTGGGGCAGTAATTGATCTTGGTCACTGTTGTGATTTTTTAGACTCCGGTCATATTGAATTGCTCAAGACTTATTATTATGCGATGGAAAAGATATATAACGAAATTGGTAAGCCATTGCCAGTTAATAGAAATATTGCCCGTGATGTACATAAAGATAAGTTATTAAGGGAGCTCGATTGTGCAGTTATTGAATATATGCATGCCGTAATTTTTAAAAATTACAAAAATGATATAGGAATACATGGTATGAGCGATCTCAAAATGTTTGACTCTGTACGTTGTGCATTCATTGAGGGCGGACCTGCTTTTAAAGGTGCTGGTATACGTGAGAAAAATCATATCCAAATCTGTATCCGCAACCTCAACAGCATCAAAGGCTTTTTTATTCCAAGAGAAAATTTGGATTTTTACTCCTGGAGTTTAAACAAGTATCTACAACTTGAGAATAATTGAATTTATTCCACCACCACCTCCTCAAATCCCAACCACCCATTAATCACGCTGACCTTTAAACTATCCACATGCTCCACATCAGCATACCGTGGATAATACTTGCCTACTTTTTTATTCTTATACATCGCCTCCACAAACGGTACCGGATCATTATTCCTGGTCGGCCGTGTATGCCCCAAGGACGTCACTGCTATCTTCATGGTTGTATGGGAACGACCACCAAATGCCTGATTCCCCCACAGTATGAAAAATATAATGATCGTACCAAAGGAAAAACTATTAAACACACAAAACAAAATCAATTGCACACCACGTGGTAAGTCATGTTTGCTGGAAGATAAATCTATCCGCTTCCTAAACAGGATAGTAACTGAAAAACCTATAAACAATGCAAGCAGGAATAAGCAATATCCATCAATCAACGTAGTCCAATATATACTCAATGTCCAGAAGATCAGGGGAATACTGATGAGGAATGTTATTCCAAATAGAACCCCAAAGAATCTATTTATCCAATCGCTGGTGCGTTCCTCTTGGTATTGGGATGGGTGGAGGATTATATTTTTCATAGACATATATGAAAGGTACAAAAACTTCATATTTCGCAAGAACCGGATTTTTGCTATACTCAAATTGTGTCAGCTTTGCTATCACAATCAAATATTTATGCACTACATAAGTCATCCGTCCATTCTTTACTTCGGTACACCAGTGGTGGTAGTCAGCACTGTAAATGAAGATGGAACGTATAATCTCGCTCCTATTTCGTCTATCTTCTGGTTAGGGTATCGCTGTATGATCGGCATTGCTGCCAGCTCTAAAACGACTGAGAATATATTGCGTACAAAGGAGTGTGTGTTGAACCTGCCTTCGGTTGAGCAAGCTACACAGGTGAATAGATTAGCATTAACTACGGGAACTTATCCTGTCCCGCCAGGGAAGTTAATAAAAGGGTATGTGTATGAACCGGATAAATTTGGCAGAGCAGGGTTTACCCCGTTAGCAGCTGATTGTGTGCAGGCCATGAGAATTGAAGAATGTCCGGTACATCTGGAAGCGACATTGGTGAGTGTGCATCCGCTGACGGGAGAGAAGATAAATGTGTTGACGATGGAGTTGGAGATTCAACGGGTGCATCTACAGGAAGATATCAGGTATGAAGATATGCCGGATCGGGTGGATCCGGATAAATGGCGGCCGTTGATCATGAGTTTTCAGGAGTTGTATGGATTGGGTGTAAAGGTACATGCATCTACATTGGCGCAGGTGCCGGAGCATCTTTATCAGCGTTAGGCACAGTGGCTGATTTGATCAGCGTTAACCATAGTACGAGATTTGATCAGCATTAACCATAGTACGAGATTTAATCAGACTTAACCATAGTACGGGATTTGATCAGCATTAACCATAGTACGAGATTTAATCAGCGTTAAAAAAATAACGAGATTTTAGTGGTGTTCGTATAAGGCGTAGTAATCTCTCCCTGAGATATTACGCCGCCTTTGTCTTCCCTTTCTGCATCACTTTCTGTATCAATGTCTTCAGCCTTTCTTTATAATCCGCCACTAACCAATCTGTATAATTCCTCGTCACCCTTCCCAGGCATTTCCCATATTGCTTCACCCTCCATTGTATTTCCTGATCCAATACCTCCGCCAGCTCTAGCGCCTGTGATATCGTATCACTATTTTCAATACACATCATCGCATGTTGCCTGATCGCATCCCTGATCACTGTCAATGGCTTTTGCCCTGCATCTACTACACGCTGATGCGCCTCCTGTATATCAAAAGACAACTGTAATGTATTGGGGAATTTAGCCCGCAGATCAGATGAAATCACCCGTGCCTCATTGGTGGATAAGTAATGCATACTCTCTATATACGCTTCCGGTCTTTCAAATATCAGCTGCCAATCCATCGGCGCCTGCCATTCTCCAAAACGATCGATGTTATTACCAAGATCAATGATGTTGAAGTTTTTCTTTTTGGGTAATCTTCTTGAACCACGTCCAATCATCTGGTGATAGAGTGTCAGTGAAGTCGTTGCGCGATTGAGGATAACGGTTTGTATCGAAGGTTCGTCAAACCCTGTGGTCAATATCGAGACGGATGTTAGGATGGCTCCTTTCGTCTTTTTGAACCATTTCAATATCTCTTCACGCTCCGCAGGAGAATGACGGTTATCCAGGTGTTTGATAGGATACCCTGCATCTTTAAATAATTTACACACGTTCCTCGAAGTGAAGATACCATTGTTAAAGATCAGTGTCTTTTTATGCTTCGAATGTGTTTCATATGCATGCAGCAATAATTCCAACATCGCATTGGATGAATATAATTCATCCGAAGTGCTGATGGTGAAATCCCCATATATCCCTGTTTTAAGTGAATTCAGTTCCACGTCATATCTCCAGTTGACAGGTTTGGCCAGGTATCCCTGTTTGATGAGACCGGTTATGCTTTCACCTACTATCAGTTCCTGGTAGGTTTTGTTCATTGGCAAGTCTGCATTAGAACTCAGCGGTGTGGCTGTAACCCCCACTACAATCGCACGTGGGAATTTATTCAACAGTTTTTGGAATGCATTGTGATGTGCTTCATCAATTATTACAAGACCAACAGACGCCGGATTGATAATACCCTGTTTCAGTCGGTTCCGCAATGTCTCGACCATCGCAACGTAACAGGCATGTTCTTCCCGCTTACGCAATTGTTTGACAGTGCTATTGATCACTTTATTTTTGATACCAATTTTTGTAAGTGTAGTCGCGGTCTGTTTACAGAGTTCTGTCCGGTGCGTTAATACCATCACTTGTCTGTTAAAGTTCGTGACATACCACTTTGCTATCTCTGAAAAGATTCTCGTTTTACCTCCGCCTGTTGGTAGTTGGTAAAGGATCCTATAACCTTTGGATGCATGTGTGAGTTTATCAAAGAGTATATTGAGGTCCCGTTCCTGGTAAGGGTACAAACTATCGTTTCCCATAATTAATCTTACTGTTAGTTATTTAGCTATATCAAACGGGGTGCCATTAGGAAATTGTTTTTAACGCCCGGGCTAACCAGGCTTTGATCCTTTTCTTCTCTTTCACCAATATTTCCTCTTTGTGTTGAAGATACTGTGCTTCTTTGTTACTCAGTTCAGCAGGACGGTATTTTCTGAGCAACCGGAGTGCATTGCATTTATCCTGGTAGTCGCCAAGTCTATCCTGTAATGTAGAACTGTGTAACTGGTTATTATTAGATAATTCTTTGAAGGTTTTCCTGATGGTATGCAGGTCATTGTCACTAAAGGATGTGGGGTGCAGCATTTGCTGCATAGCAATGGTTTTTCCGGATAAATACTTTTGATAAGTTTTATGGCTGAAACCGGTTTTGACCGCTTTCAATGTTTTTTTACTAGCTTTTCGCACTGGTTGTTTGGCAAGTGATTGATGCAATTGTTCCTTAGATTTTTCTGTCTGCTTGTGTATAATCTTTCTATAAGTGGGTAAATGTCGGGCATCGTGTTTTGTATACTGCTCCTGCAATTGCAGATCGCGTAGTGTACCGAGCTGGTGATAAAAGTCTTTCAGCTTACCGGGTATACCCGGAAGCTGAATCATATGTAGAAAAGCTTTTAGTTTTTTATAGTTTGTCCTGAATTTGTGAATCACTTCCGGGTCGTATGCAGGTGGCATTTGCCGGCTCTTTTTGTCGAGTCGTTTGTAATAACGGCCAATGATTCTTAGCACACGTTTCTTTTTCATAATAGTAGTACCGGAAAAAGTATGCCATGTGTCAATTCTCCGCCCCTCTTTTAGCACTTTTTCTATGTCGTCATAGTTCGCCTCTGTTCCGTCTCCTAATTTCTGTAATACCACCTTTCCATCCGGACTTGTCAGGAATAAATGTGGGATCCCTGGTAAAAGTTATTTCACCTTTTTTGCACCTTCTGGTATCTTGCCTGCCTTAAATGCTTCCCTTTGTTGCTCATCCGCCAGGTCCATATTAAAATTCTCCCATTTCCCTTCTGCATTCAATACTGCGCAATTCCATTCGCCATCTGCATCATCCGGAAACTGCCAGAGTATATGATATCCTTCCTCATTTGTAAACCCTTCTTCATCCGCCTGCAGAATACCATTTACCTGTTCCCAGATAATACCCTGTGTAGTGGTAATGATATGATAGTTCTCCGCCTCCATACCGATTGGTAGTAACTCAATCGCGTATATCACCTTCACGCTATCAAAGAATTCATTCAGCCACTTTGCTGCCGATGCCGGTTGGAATTCGAGGATGCTCTGTTTGAATTCATCCAGTTCTTCCCGGCCAATGCCTTCGGTTGTCACTGGGTTTCGCTCTACTGTCGCCAGCAGTTTCCCCTTTTCATTTTTCAATTCAAACACTGACCATTTCTCAGGTTTCTCATTTTTTAGCACCCCAAATTGAGCTGACAATGCTTCTGCGTCCAGCTCTTCTGAAATATCGTCCAGATGAATGTCCGGGTCTTGAGTGCCCAGTATACGGATATAATAACTCATGGGCACAAAATTAGGATTATTTTACTACTGTAGCTTCCAGTTCTACCTGCAATGTTTCGAAAAGGGATTTTACTTCCATGAGGGTGGTCGCCTGCCGGATGCCATGTTTTGCAATCCACTCCTGTAGTAAGGGAAAGTGTGGCCAGAGGTCTGCTGAAGATGTTGTGTAGATGTTTAATCTGACAATGCCTTTGGGTGTATACCCGGCTGCTGAAATGACCTGCTCCAGGTTGGCGATGGCGAGGAGCAACTGGCTTTTCATATCCTCATTGCTGGAGGTGCCATCCGGGAATACGGCTGCTTGTCCTGCACAGTACAGGGTGCTGGTGGCGTTCTTTACTTCTATTGCCTGGGAATAACTACGTTCGTCCTGCCAGGTCCAGGGATTGATGCTTCTTGTTTCCATGAGGCAAAGCTCAGGATAAGGAGGGAATTTAGCCCTTGATCTACCTCACTATTATGCTGTGAGGTATGTCACACCAACCGGCTCAGGGTCTCCCTGGATACCCCCAGGTAGGCTGCCAGCAAACTTTTGGGAACCCGCTGTAACAGGGACGGATGTTGTTTGAGTAACTGTTCATACCGCTCTTTGGCATTAGAAGTAAGCAATGAGAGAATACGGCGCTGTGCCGCCAGGAAACCAAAGGTGGATTTCTGCAGGAAAAAACGTTCCATTTTAGGCAGTTCCGCGCAAAGCTTTTTATAATTTTCGAAGGAGAAACAGTATACTTCTGTGTCTTCTATACATTCTAAAGACATGGTGGCAACCGACTGGGTATAAAATGCAGAGTAGTCACTTTCCCACCAGTCTTCCATGGCGAAGGAGACAATATGGTCTTTCCCGTTGTCATCATTATAGACCAGTTTTAACAAACCGGAAATGACCAGGTAACAATACTTTACCTCCTCCCCTTCCTGTATAAGGTACTGATGTTTCTTATACTTTTTAGTGGTAAAGAGTGTCTGCACAAATGAAAATTCTTCATCCGTGAGTGGTAGTATTTTTTCAATATGGTCTCTGAGCAATTGCATTGTTATCAGAACATCAGTTCTCCTGTGAACGGGTCGATCATGCCAGCGTATGGACGATCTACCAGATCGGACTGATAGGTGATAAAGTAATTGGAGCGGCCATCCGTCTGACCCATCCACGGTAAAACAAGATATCCAGTAAATATTGAAGCTGCGACTGCATCGACTATCTGTCCTCCTGATACTTTCACAAATACGGCACTATCCGCAGCATCCTTGTCAATAATGTTAAATGCCAGTCCACTTCGTTTCTGTGGGATAAAGTTATTCCATTTACACCTGAATAATTGTCCTTTGTAACAAATACCCCATGGTTCAGGAATCACATTGCGATTGCTATCATCATGGATGTGATATACATGTGCTTTGCCAGGTTCCGTCTTAATGGTAAAGTTATTCACAGCAGGGGCATTTTTTAAAAACTCCTTATAACTCATATACACACCATCTATATAGTTGGTGGTTGTGTAGATGGGTTGTTGATATCGCTCCCAGGCTATTTTCATGATTTCCTGCCTGGAATGAGGTGCACCCGTTACATTTTGTTTGTCAGCAGCGGTCATGAACATATCAATGGCTCTGGCCATATTCCAGCTATGGTCGCGGCTGGCATGTTTGTCAGCATCTACCAGTGTGGTATCGAACTGACAGGAGAGTTGGAATTGCTGGTTATCCGGCGATAAAAAAGTGGCTCCTTTGATACGTACATATGATCTTTCAGGAGCATTACGATGATCATTAATCCGGAAGAGCTGTACCAGGCAGAGTAGGTATTTACCATTATTCTGCTGGTACTGTTCTCCGTATTTTTTGCTGATATATCCCTGCAGGTATTCCTGCAAAGGTTTGTCAGGAACAGATACGGTGCTGATTTCACGGTACCTGTTCGCAAAGATAATAAATCACAGTTTATTTAGTATCCCTTCCAGGTCTTTCTCTCCTTCGCGTGTCTGTGCACCGGCCTCCATGGCGGCTTTGGTGCGTGCTAAGGTAACAGGTCTGGTGAAGAGGCTCATACATAGCTGGTTTTCAGTGGCCAGGTCGTTTGCATCGATTGCTTTTACAGCTGATGCCGCGACATCTTCGGGGAGAGTGGCGATGCGGGTGGCGAGGGTATTGACGTAATTATATAGTGTTGCCTGTGGCAATGCACGGTTGACAAGGCCATATTTTTCTGCCTGTAGACCATCTAATAATTCTCCGCCAAGAATGACCTCCAGTGCACGTGCTCTGCCGATTAATCTGGTTAGGTATTGGGTGCCGCCACCACCAGGGATGATGCCCATTAAGGTTTCTGGTTGGGCAAAACGTGCCTTTTCAAGGGAGGCAAAACGCATGTCGCAGGCAAGGGCCAGTTCATTGCCTCCGCCACGTACATAGCCGTCAATGATAGCGATGGTCACCTGTGGGAGCTGGCGGATCTGTTCATGTAGTTGTTGCATGGGATTGATCGGCGCCTGCAACATTTCAGGGGTGGCCAGGTCGGCAAAGGACGCGGGATTGACGATGTAATTCATATCGCCATGGGCGATGAAATAGTCTGGATCTGCGCTTTGGAAGACGATGACCTGTACGGTTTTGTCCTCCTGCATAGCGGCGACGAATTGTGCCAGGGAGATCATGAGCGGGGCATCCAGCACGTTCATGGGTGGGTTATTGATCGAGGCGAAAGCTACTCCATTCCGGATGTCTACATTCAATTTATCCATGATTTGTTAATTTTATGAAGCAAAGGTCATTGTCCCGGGTAGGGGAAAAAAAGTCATTTGACGCAAAATTTAATTGATAAGATGTTTAGTGCGCTGGCTGCATATTTTAGTGATAAGATCAATTTGACTCCGCAGGAGTTGGAGTTGATGGAGACGCATTGTGTTTCTAAAGTTTTAAAAAAGAAGGAGTTTTTGTTGCAGGAAGGAGAGGTGTGTAGGTTTAGTGCGTTTGTGGTGAGTGGGTGTTTGCGATCTTATCGGTTGGATGATGGAGGGAATGAGCATACATTCAAGTTTGTGGTTAAGGATTGGTGGATTACGGATAATGAGAGTTATAGTAATGGTACGCCGGCGCAGTATAATATACAGGCGTTGGAGGAGAGTGAGTTGGTGATTGTGGCGAAGGAGTCGTTTTTGCTTTTGTTGGAGCAGATTCCTTTACTGAAACCTTTGGTGGATCGGTTGCAGTCGAATAGTTATAATGCGAGTCAGCAAAGGATTTATAAACAGATCAGTGCGACGCCGGAAGAGCGGTATCTGGCATTTGTGGAGGAGTATCCGGATATTTTTAATAGGGTGCCATTGCATATGGTGGCTTCGTATTTAGGGATGTCGAGAGAGACATTGACGAGGGTGAGGAGTCATTTTGCAAAGGGGAAGTAGTAGGTGGTTTTTGTTAGCCTGGGTGAGGTATTGATGCGGAGCAGGAATCTTTTTGTAAAGGGGAAGTAGAGGATAGCTTTTGTTTAGTTAGCTAGGGTGAGGTATTGATTCCAGGCAGTAGCTATTTTGCAAATGGTAAATAGTGGGTAGTTCCTGTTTGGTCAGCTTGGGTGAGATATTGATACAGATCAGCAGACATTTTGCAAGAGGTTTGAAAATCTTAATGATTGGTTTGATTGTCATTATTGGCACAGGTATTTTCGGCGGAGCTTTGTAAAAAAAGCTCATGGAACAAGTTATTTCAGTTAGTCCTGTTGTGCTTTCTGCACCAGAACGTGGTTTAGATTTACAGGTACGGATTTCGGCTCCAATCAAAGGTAATCAGCTTCCCGTTATTTTGTTTGCACATGGTTATGGTAATTCATTGGATGGATATGCACCGCTTGTCAATTATTGGGCGGCGAGGGGATTTGTGGTGATACAGCCCAGTTTTCTGGATTCGAAAAGAATAGGTTTGAGTCCGGATGATGCGCGGACACCTGATATCTGGAAGATTCGGGTAGCTGATATGAAACAGGTGCTGGATCATATAGATGATATTATTAGTGTGGTGCCTGGTTTGAGTGAGCGCGTGGATACGACTCGTATTGCAGCTGTTGGACATTCATTTGGTGCACAGACCACAGGGATGTTGTTGGGCATGCGCGTGATTGGAGAAGATATAGATATGTCTGATGCGCGTATTCAGGTTGGAATATTGTTATGTGCCGGTGGAAATGGTGGTAAAGATCTGAGCGAGTTTGCAGCAACGCATTATTCGTTTATGAATCCTGATTTTAGTGGAATGAAAATGCCGACATTGGTAGTGGCAGGTGATAAAGATATTTCACCATTGACAGTGCGTGGCTGGGATTGGTTTACGGATCCATATACATTGAGTCCGGGCCCTAAATCATTGGCCGTATTATATGGTGGAGAACATTTGCTGGGTGGTATTTCTGGTTATCTTGTAACGGAGACTTCAGATGAAAATCCTGCAAGAGTAGCAGCAGTACAGCAATTGACATGGGCGTATCTGAGAAGTGCGTTTTATCCGCAGGATAGCGCGTGGCAGGAGGCGGCAAGAGAATTAACACAAGGAAAGATTGAAAATAAAGGAGATCTGTAATGATCCCGAAAGGGGTATTTACGGCTGATTTTGTGAGGATGTCGAAAGAAAAGTGAATTGTATCATTCATCTGATTTGCTTTCAGGCAAATCAGATGAATGATACTGAAATTTTATTCGTAAGTAATTTTAATCAGTGACACCGCTTGTCTTGGCAGATTTATTTTTAGTTTGTAAATACCATTTGTGATTTTGATTTTCTCAGGTGCATTCAGTAAAGCCAATTGCCCAGCCTTTTCCAGCGTAGTATACTGTGCCGGAGTCGGTGATGCAGGTGATCCCATTTTCTTCCACACCTCATATGAATTACTATACTCCTGATCGATCCGATAATGATGAAGTGTCGCTTTTTTACCGGGCATATTTTGAATAGTTAATTCCACTGTTGATGCTCCCGTGGTAATATCATCATCATGATAATTCCATAATAAAATAGTCGTAGCTGTTTTGGAGGCAGCTGCCAGCGCATTTACATCGGTTTTATCACCTCTTACTCCATTTGCCATAATAGATTGCGCATCATATGCTACATCACCAGTAATGGCTAACCTGGTACCTGACATCATCCCCATCATCCGGAATACATTTAAGACAGGTTTATCCACACCATTTGTCGCCAATTCTCTAAAACCATAAAACCAGGGTTGATTCTCAAATTCAAAAGACCAATTTACCGCACCAATGATATTCGTGCCATAACTGTCATTTAACTCAATGATACGTGCAATAGAGGCCGCCGTGTAACTTGAATACATCGTTCCATTTCTATAAGCATTCTGCGGATCTGTTTTCATTCCACAGGCAGCACAACCTTCAGGATCGGATTCACCAATAATAATGGGGATATTCTTTAGTTCCGGAAAAGAAGAAATGATCTTTAAATGCCGGTTCACATCTTTTAATTGATTATTCATGCCCATGCGTACCCGATTATTAGTAAACACAGGTGCCCCTTTCGCATGAAAGGCAAGGAAATCAATAGGTGCACCGATTTGTCCGGTGGCTTCGTTTTTCTCTTTTAAACAATGGGTAATAAACCGACGCATGAACTCTCCTGCTCCACCTGTAGCATGCGGACCCCCCACTCTGGCTGTTGGCAAGGCGCGTTTTACACCAGCAGATGCATAGTCGTACATTTTGCAGTAAGTAGGGATCTTGTCATCCACCATTAGATAGTATCCATCTGCTTCATTCCAAAGTTCCCAATACCAGCTTTCTACTTCTGCTTTTCCATAGCGGGCTACGCAATGTTTTACCCATTGGTAAATCAGTTCTTCCCATTTGTTATGGTCTTTGGGAGGATAGGCCCAGCCGGTACAAATCTCTTTGTAATCATGTCCTGGTTGCCAGTAATGTCTATAAGGAGTGGGATGTGTGGATAATGCTTCCGGCATAAAACCAATCTGTGCCAGCGGTTTCATTTTCCGGTTGATATAGGTGTCGAAAATGGAGTCAACAATTCGCCAGTTGTAAACAGGGTTTCCATTTGCATCTTCCGTATACATATTTGTAGAACCCCATTTCAGGGCGGCTTCGCCATCGCCTGTGTTCATCAGGTTATGTGCACGTACATACACGGGAACGGGACTGAGGGCTGCCAGTTCAGAAAGCAGTTTCTTCCCATCTTTCATATAGGTATAATTTGGCTCATCATAGCCAAACCAGGCCCAGATGGGTTTGAGCGGGCCTTTTTCATTTTTGAGGTCTACCTGGATGGCGGTCTGGCCAAAGGTGGCAATGGTATACAGGCAACAAATCGTTAGCAGTGATCTGAATTTCATTGGACGTGGGTGGTAATTCGTTTTTGGTAGCTCATTGAACAAGGACGGTAATTCGTTTTTGCGAAGCTCAATGGTCATGAGTGGCAATCCGTTTTGCGAAGCTCATTGAACTTGAGCGGCGATCCGTTTTTGGTAACTGAGCACGAATACCGTAGCCAAGATACACAAACTGCCGATTCAATCATTGGCTATAAACCAGTTATTTAACGGCGTGGAATATGGATAGTAAAATATAGCAGCCTAAGGACTATCGAAATTCCATTAATCTGATTACCTTTTATTGGTATTCTTTCAAAATTTCAGCGGACAAAGTTATGCAACCATTTTCTATCCGACTTGCTACAGAAAAAGATTTTCCAGCTATTTTTTTGCTAATTCGCGAGTTTGCTGTTTTCCAGAAATCAGTGGATAAGGTCAGTATTACCCCTGAGCAGATGCTGGCTGATAAGGAGCTGTTTCAGGCATTTGTGGTGGAGGTTGATGGTATCATTGTAGGGTTTGCTACTTTCTTCTGGACGTATTATTCCTGGAGTGGGAAGGCGCTGTACCTGGATGACCTTTATCTACAGCCTTCTGTGAGAGGGCAGGGAATGGGGAAGGGCTTGTTGCAATCGGTGATTGAACTGGCCCGTTCCCGGAATTGTAAAAAGGTGAGGTGGCAGGTATCCAATTGGAACCACCATGCGATTGAGTTTTATCAAAAGATGGGGGCGACGGTGGATGGTGTTGAATTGAATTGTGATTTATTATTGAATTAGTACATCATCTATGTAAAACACGGCTTCTGGTAGTGGATCGTCTGCCCCTGCTAATGGACCAGATTCTACCTGATTAGGTGTTTTACGATTGGGTAAGTTTCTGTAAGGGCCCGTGCGTAAGGAAAGGCGTTCTACTGATTTTACGGCTTCTGCTAGTTGTGCGTGTTGGAGGAACTGCTTTTTATTGATAGTAATAGCGTAGTTTTTATTGGTAATCGTGATGTCGATGGTGTACCAGGTGCCGGGTATGTAGGGTTGGAGTTGTTTGATGGAATCCCCATCCTGTGCGGTAATGTACCCTTGTTCACTGAAACTGATGCGCACAGGTCTGTTGCCAAATCGGTCAGTGATGTCGATATCCAGCATGCCGTGGTCGTTTTGTTGAGGAGAGACTTTCAATTGTAATTTTGTTTGCCTGCTTTCTTTGAATACGCGAATAGCTCTGGCATAGTCGTAAGGATCTTTGTCAGCAAGTCGCAAGGCGTTGTTCGCGATGGTAACGGGCGCCCATTGAGGGGCGTAGATATTCCAGTCTTTGAGCGGGTTGATGGCATTGTCTTTTACAGTACTGATGCTATTATCTTTGCCCGCGCTGATTGAATTGCTTTTGCCATCACTAATGGAATTGTCTTTTCCTGTGTTGATGGTATTGTTTTTCACAGTGCCGGTGAAATTATCTTTCCCTGTACCATTGAAATTATCTTTTACCGGCCCCGTGACTTTATACTTTACCGGCAGTGGTACACGTGCCACCCATATATCTTCTTTATTCACACTGTAAGCGAGCCACATGTCATTACCCGGTGGAACACCATTGCCTTCTTCAATACCTCTTATATAATTAGGACCAAAATCTTTCCATCTACCATAAAACCGGCGGGGTGGAACTTCGCCATGTACAAGCAGCAGATCATCGAAGATGATGCCGTCATCACTGGTCACTAACGCCAGTGGATACCGGTATTCCTGTGTTTCGATAGGATTGTAGACCATTGCATACCGACCGTCTTTGGTTCGCTGGCCCCAGTTTTTACCACCAGCCATGAGTAAAGTAGGCACTCTCACTGGTTTGGAAAAGGTCTTGCCTTCATCGTCAGAGAGGGCTGTCCAGGATTTTTTCCAGAGGGCCACTACTTTGCCGTCTTTGCGATGGAAGTAGGAAAGTGCGTTCACGCTGTCTTTATAAGTTTTGAAATTGGGATAGAAGTCGTCGTTGCCGCTGTCTTCATCTAGCCATTGGAAGTTCATTAACCTGTCGGAGAGCAGGGCGGTACAGGCATTTACAAAACCTGTATCGGTGGAGTGCGTGTAGAATGGGAAACTGGTATTGCTTTCATTCCATTTATTATAACTGCTGTAGCGGATAAAATGGATAGGTCCAAAAGTGCCGTCTTTGTGAATTTCTCTGACTACGCGACCGATGCCGCCTTCACGGAAAGGGTGTTCTGTATGACCATAAAAGGCGACTGTGAGCAGGCGGCCGTTGGGTGCTACATAGAAGCCCATGCGTTGGTGCATCATATACCCCTTGTACCCTTCGGGAATTTTTACACCCGGAGGTGCCTGGTAAGGAGGAAAGACTTCCTGTGGCAGGGTCCAGTGCTGACCGTCTTTGGAGGTCATAATAAGGGTGTGACCGGGGGCTTCGTGTTCATTGACTGGATTACTGAGGTATTGGAGGTAAAATTGGTGATTCCAGTAGGCGATGAAGGGGGCGTGGTTGTAGGTCCAACCGAAATTGTCAGATAGTTCAGGGTGAGAGCGGTTGGCCCTCAGTAACTGCCTGTTTTCCACGCCGATAGCCCAGCGGAGGCGGCCGTCGTGAACAGAAGGATCTACGGTGACACCGCCTATGTATCTTACAGGTTCTTTGGCACTGCCCGTTTGGGCGATAGAGAGTTTACACGTGAGGAGGCATAGCAGGAGTGCTCCTGGTAGTTTTTGCATGACAATCTTTTTGGCTGAGGAGGGTTAAGCTACAATTTAAAGTGGAAAAATTCAAGTGATGTCGTTCCTGTCTTTTGAATTTTTTTAGCATATACTACTCCTATTGTACCGGACTTTTGACCGAAGATGCTGTTTTTGTTTTAGGGGCTGTCTGAATATAAAGTCCATGCATTAAAACTACAAATTAAATCATAGATTGTCTGAACTCCATAGGGCTTTGCTGCGTCTTGGATTTAAAAAACTTACTGAACGACTGTGAATGCTCAAACCCCAGCTCATAAGCAATTTCACTGACAGATAACTCAGATGTAGAGAGCTTTTTTTTTGCCTTCTCAATCAGTTTTTCATGAATATGTTGCTGTGCAGTTAAACCCGTGAGCTGTTTCAGCATATCACTGAAGTACTTAGCAGACATGTGTAATTTATCTGCGAAATACCCAATGGTTGGTAAGCCGGTATTAATGTTTTTTTGAGAAAAAAATTCATCTAACAGTATTTCAAATGAAGACAACAGGTTATTGTTTAATGGCCTCCGCGTAATAAACTGTCTGTCATAAAAACGATTACTATAAGTGAATAATAAATCCAGTTGTGCAATCAACACATCCTGACTGAATTTATCAATCGGCCTGTTGATCTCCTGCTGTATTTTCCTAAACAGTTCTTCTATATCCTGCTCTTCATCTGCCGACAAAATCAGCGCTTCATTCACCTCATAATGAAAGAAATCATACTGCCGGATCTTCTTTGCCAACTCCGTACCCTGCAGCAGATCGGGATGAATCATCAGATCTCCGCCGGTACCAATGCCTGCATTATTGATCAGCCAGTCTACCTGTAGATTTCTATGAACGACTTCGTCTGCTATGATTTGGTCACTGCCTGACTTTGCAAGGTCAACGGCCAGGTAATGTGCTGTGATTTTGTACTGCTGACTTAATTGTTCGCTGAGTGTTTTCAACTTATCAGCAGATCTTGCTACCAGTAGTAAATGATGGCCTTCTTTGGCCAGTTGTCTGGCGAATGCTTCGCCTATGCCACCTGAGGCGCCAGTGATGAGTGTTACTTTCATGTCACAAAGGTCAGGTACCTGCAGCGTGGAAATGTAGCCAAAAGGCGGAAGGATGTAGTCAATTGGCGGAATATTGATTATCTCCGCCAATTATCGCAGCAATGAAATTATGATTTTAGTTCGTCGATAACTTTATCGATAGGGATTGTGGCTCTTAATTTTTCCAGTAATGGACTGGGAGATTCAGCGAAATATTGCTGGCCGACCTGTACACCAAACATATCATCGAAGTTACTTGTGCCGAGGCGTGCCTGCATGACCCGTCTTGCTTTTTCTTTTGAAATGGTAATAGTCGTTGACGCGGCATTTTGAAAGACCATTTTGTGATGGTCGATAAATTGCGCTGCATCATAAGGTGCGATTGTGATGGTGATTTGTGAGATATCTGTCATGGTGAGGATAGATAGCATGCTAAAGATAAGAATACCAGTTTGTTGAGGTGCCTCATGTTGGGTGTGTTTTGTCTTTATTGCAAAGATATGGGGTATGTAACATGGTGTAGGCAGGGGAATTTTCCTCTATTTCAAACTAAGCCTTATGCTTCTGCCACAGTCGCGGGGACTCGTCTTTAACAAGTAAGGTCAAAATAATGTCGTTGGGGTAATAAACATGCATAAAGTATAGGATAAAGATGCAAAATTGGGTAAGTTTATACAAATATGGAAACGTTATGGTCAGGTTGTCTTTAATTTCGTTGTTTATTACGCTGGCGTATATCCCATCTTTTTCTCAACAGGTGCTCCCTTCTAAAGACCAGATTGCATGGGCGGATGCGGAGATGGGCGTTATTATTCACCTGGATATCAACATCTTTGCACCGGAAACATTTGATTATAAAAAGAAAGAAACCTTACCTGATCTATCCATTTTCCATCCATCCAAACTTAATACAGATCAATGGGTGAAGACAGCAAAAGCAGCGGGTGCAAAGTATGCGGTACTCACGGTAAAGCATGGAACCGGTTTTTGCCTCTGGCCTTCTGCCGTGAATGATTATAATGTAGGACATACCCCTTATAAAAAAGATATCCTGCAGGATTTTATCGCCTCCTGTAAAAAATACGGCTTACGCCCAGGGCTTTATTATAATACAAATACTAACACTTATTATGGCACCCATGACGAAGCTTACACCAAAGCTGTGCTGGCCCAATTGAATGAGCTTTGGAGCAACTATGGTCCTATGTTTGAAATCTGGTTTGATGGAGGTTTGCAAAATGGGTTGGAGGCAGATGTGCTGAAGATGATTCATGACAAGCAACCACAAGCCATCTTATTTCAGGGGCCATTGAAAGCTGGCAATACTATTCGCTGGATTGGTAATGAAGATGGGTTTGCAGCTTATCCACAATGGAGCAGGGCAAATGAAACGACGGCTTCAGATGGCACTGTTAAAATAGATGGTCTGCATGGTGATCCGGAGGGGAAATACTGGTGCCCGGGGGAATCTGATTTTCCTATTCGTAGAAATTACGCATGGAATGGCGGATGGTTGTGGAAGGCTGGTGAAGATAAGGACCTGTTTTCTGTAAAGGAGCTGATGGAGAAGTATTATAAGAGTGTAGGCAGGAATACGAATATGCTTGTAGGCATGGTGGTGGATACCAGTGGACTCATTCCAAAGGCAGACTCGCTTGTTTTTGATAGTCTTGGGCATCGTTTAAAACAGGTTTTTTCAGCACCTTTGGCGGTGCGTAATAATTTAACCCAATCCATTATTGAGTTCGGAAATAAGACTGGAAAAGCCGCCAGCCAGATAATGATCATGGAAGATCTGGAATATGGGGAGAATATTTTAGCGTATAGTCTGCAGGCGATGATTGGGGATAAATGGAAAGAAGTGGCGACGGGAGAATCTGTTGGGCATAAGCGGATACAGACTTTTAGTCCGGTGAATGCGGAGCAGTGGCGATTGATGATTACGGGGAATGCGGGGCCACTGCATATTAGAAAAGTTGCGCTCTATTAGCCCTTTAATAGTTGACTGGACTTTAGTACGGCAATAGGTTGTTTGCTCAATCCGCTGGCAACCTGTTTGGGGAGTGTAGTTTTATTGTTTCATACTACAAAGGTCAGGAAAGCGGCGATTTTTTACTAAAGAGAATCAAATCAATAAGTATGATTTTCAAACCCTGGTAGTTCTGATGGCATTTGGGGTGGTGCCGGTGATCCTTTTGAAATAGTTATTAAAATAGGTGGGATATTCAAACCCCAGACCATAGGCGATATCTGCTACGCTCCAGTTGGTATGTTGCAGCAAAGCCCTGGCTTCGGCGGTAATTCTCTCGGCTATGAGTACGGAAGTTGGTTTGCCGGTGACGGCCTTTACTGTACGGTTCAGGTAATTGGTATGTACAGAGAGGGAGTTGGCGAAATCCTGTGCAGTGCGTAGTTTGAGTGGTTCTGCAGGGTTGTCGATGGGGAACTGCCTTTCCAGCAATTCTAAAAAAGACCGGGTGACGCGGGCAGCGGCATTGTGTTCCCGCAGGTCCTGGTTGGCAGGTTGAATCAGTAGGGCTTCGTGAATGATAAGTTCAATACAGTTACGGAACAATTCATCTCTGTGCTCATAATCACTATTATATACGGTGAGCATTTTCCTGTAAATGCTGGTCAGAAATGCGACCTGTTCCGGGTTTAATGGCAGTACCGGTGATTCGGATGATCTGAATAGCGGTGAATTCTGCACCAGGTCAGTCAGTTCCCGGCCAGCGATGAAATCTTCCGTGAAGACACAGGCATAGCCTGATCTTTCAAGGGAACGGGGGATAGTCGTATGATGGACGTTCGGATTGGCGAAGAAAAGGTAGGTACCATCTATGTCCATCGTTTTATCTCCGAATTTCAGGATGAAATCCCCCGTTACCATCACTATTTTATAATAATCCCTTCTGGCGTGCACTTCTGCGGCCGGTACGATGCCGGATACTTCATGTACTTTAAAACCTTTAGATTTTAAGTCTGCGCCGATACAGGTACTGATTCTTGTTGCCATATGGCAAAGTTAAGAAAATCAAACCTTTTATTGGCCAGATCCTAATGTGCTGTAATTGATAGGTATCCATAGATAGCCATTGGCTTGTGGTCTCACATGACCGATACCCGGGAAGGAGATGTGATCAGCGGCCAGCCAGTAGCCCTTAGCAGCTGCATCTTTAAATGTTTTGATCCTTTGTATAGCGGCGTTTTTTTCATCTACATCAAAGTTGATAGTAACGGCAGGGTCTGGAAATTGTATGCTGGCGGCATGTATCATATCGCCGATGAATAGCATCTTTTCGCCTTTGCTCTCTAATGCATAGAAGGTGTGGCCGGGTGTATGTCCGTGAGCATCGATGGGGGTAATACCGGGAAAAAGTGGCGTGCCATATTCAAAGGTTTTTACTTTGCCGGCTTTTATGTAAGGTCCTACTTTGTCTTCAGCTTCTTTGAACCATTTGGCTAAGCGGGGTGTCTTGTTTTTCTCATTCATCCAGAAATCTGCTTCTGGTTTACTGATGTAAATGGTGGCATTTGGGAAAACCATTTTGCCATCGAGCATGAGTCCGCCGGTGTGATCGGTGTGAATGTGTGTGACTAATATCGCATCGATTTGTTCAGGTGCTATGCCTATTTTGCGCAAGCTCTCTGGCAGGTGGCCTAGTGTAGGGCCATACAATTCAGCAGCGCCTGCATCGATGAGGATGTTTTTGCCGTTGATTTTTAAAAGGTAGGCATTGACAGAGGCTTCTTCGGTGGGTGTTTGATAACTGAGTGTCGTCAAACTATCGATTTCCCGGTGCGAGACATTGGTGAGGATATCGTGCAGGTGAATAGGCACCGTGCCATCTGATAATGCAGTCACTTCGTAGTCGCCGAGTTGAGTGCGGTAATAACCAGGTTGGTTTAATTGTGCAATGGCTTGTAGCGGAATGGGTTGTAGCGAAGTGGGGTGTTGCGGAATAACTTGTTGAGAAATGGGTTGTAGCGGAATGACTTGTTGAGAATTTGCTTGTTGCGAAATTGCCAGGAATAAAATAAAAAGAAGTTGTTTCATCTTGATTGTTTTTGAAGGCAAAATTCACGGTATATGTCTTTGGAGTCAAGTACGCAGTTGATTATGACATACGCATAAAATTATGCGTATGTCGGGTTATTGACAGGCGGTGTATCTTTGTTATATGTATGAGCGTAAAATACCGAAGGACCTCGATTGCGGGATGGCCATGACGATGGAGATCATTGGTAATAAGTGGAAGCCTTGTTTGCTATATAGTATTTACAAGGGTATTAACCGGCCCGGGCAATTGCAGCAGCAAAATCCAAAGGCATCCAGACAGGTGTTGAATCAGCAATTGAAAGAATTGGAGGCACATGGCATCATCCGGAAAGTGGTGTATGCACAGTTGCCTCCAAAGGTGGAATATTTTCTTACTGAATTGGGTGAGACATTGATTCCTGTATTGGAAGCAATGACTGCGTGGGGGAATTCTTTTATTGTAAAGGAGGAGGTATTTCCTGCCGTAGAGGATGAGATATTGCCTACTGTAGAGCAAGAAATATTGCCTATCGTAAAGTAAGAAATTTTGCCTATTGTAAAGGAGGAAATATTGCCGGTTCGCCCTTAGGGATTTCCCTGATTTCCACGCTACCTCCGTATTTTAATATTGGACAGGATTGGGCCAGTATTGTTGCCTCATCTATATTTTCTGCACGTAGCAGGATGCTACTTACCTGTTTCAGGTTTTCTATTGTTGCTTGTTGGGTGGTCACGTTACTATCTTCAGGATGGGCGGGATTCTTCGTCTCTGCCTGTTGAGCAATCACTTTACTTTCTCCCGGATAGGCAAAGCTGGTGATGTAATGACCGGATGCTTTCCAGTCTGCAATGGCTTTTTCCCATTGGGGATTGACAGCTTTGGCTTGTTCTGTAGTGTAAGTAAGTGGTACTTTAACGAGTACGACAAAAGCTTTCATGTGTTGTGTGTTTTTTGCGGTGCCGGCAAAGAGCAGCAATGCGATGAGTAAATGTTTCATGTAGCAAAGATGCGCTGGTATCACGCCGGGAAATAGTAAAAAATCATTGATTTTACCATTGAGGTAAATGATTCGCTGTTATCATCTCTGGGAATAGTAAAAATCATTGATTTTACCATTGAGGTAAATGATTCGCTGTTATCATATCTGGGAATAGTAAAAAATCATTGATTTTACCATTGAGGTAAATCATTCGCTGTTATCATCTCTGGGAAATAGTAAAATTTACCATTGAGGAGGTGTATTGAAAAAGCTGGATGGCGTGAGACCGGTGAATTGTTTGAAGGCTTTGTTGAAGTGTGCCTGGTCAAAGTAGCCGGCTTCGAGAGCAAGGTGGGTGAAGTCTTTAGAGGAATAGTTTTTAACGATGGATTGCATACGTACGAGGCTTGCAAATTGTTTTGGCGTAGTGCCGATCACTTTTCTGAAACGTTTTTCAAATGCATCCTGACTAATATAAAGGGAGGAGGCGAGTTGAGTGATATTTAAATTGCCCTGTTGTTCTTTGATTGCTTTAGTAGCTGCTAATATTAACTGATCGGGTGTGCGGTGTTTGAGTTGTTGTAGCAGGAAATTTTCGACGATGCCAATGTAGTCAGTGCATTCGCTCAGTTGATCTTCTAAGAAGGCGATGTCTACCAGGGTATCCAGTGAGATACTTTCATTGAAGAATTCATGTGCAGGGATGTCGAAGAAAGCATTGATCCCTCCTTCTTTGAATAATATCAGCAGGTTGGAAGTGCCGGCATGATATTGAATGAGGCGGGGTGTTTTTCTCAGACCTGAGAGCGAGTAAGTAGGCAGTGATTCATTTTGGGAAGAGATATTGCCTTTTAACCGCAGTGCCAATACAGGTACGATGCCCGGTAATACCCTATTGACAATGAGTACCTCGCTATCGATGATGCGGTAGCCATCGATGTAGGGTTGTAGAGAAGGGGACGGTATGTAGTTGTGAATTTTGATACTGAAAGTTAAAATATTTTTCAGATTTTTTGTAGCAGCACAGCTTTACAGCAATAATAAGCAAACAATGAAAAACCATTTCATACCTGCAATTTATGAGGGCAATAGCAGGCGTGTCATTATAGTTTGAGTAAAAAAGACGTGCTTATTGCGCACGTCTTTTTTCTTCTTCACTTGCGGTGTTTCTGTTTCTGGCGGCTTTGATGTCTTTGCCCAGGCGGAAGGAGAAACTCAATGTAGCCAGTCTCGATTCATTCTTATGATAGAAGGTACTTTGCTGATCAAGATAATTGATGCTTACCCGGTAAGTGAATGCATTGAAAATATCATTGGCTGTGAGGCGGAGGGTACCTTTACCTTTCAGCACATTTGCTTTTACACCCAGGTCTACTTCACTCAACACCTTACTGCGATAGATATTCTGGATACCGGGGCCAATGTATTGAGCTGTTACTTCAGCAGCGATGCCATTCCTTTTATCGATGGTGAAAGTTTGATTCAACCGGCCATCGTAAGAGAACATTTTGATGTTGTAGTGCCCCTGCAGGTAAGCAGATTTTTCCTGTGTGAAGTAGCCACCTGCTTCTGCATTTATATCCCACCAGCTGGCCGGATGGAAGGCGGCTGAAATACGCAGACCGCTATTGATACTTGCACCCAGGTTTTGGTGGGTGATGTAGTAGGTCTTGGTAGCGTTGTCCTGTACCGTCACGTTGGTGAATATATTGCTGGTAGAAGTATAGTTCGCAGTAAGGGTGTAGTTTTCTTTGTAGGTGTAGGCCAATTCAATATTGTGCGTAAAGGCAGGCTGCAGGGCAGGATTGCCTACATAGTAATTGTACGGAGATGAATAATGTCTGGCTGGGTTCATGCGTGCGTATTCAGGTCTGTCTATACGGTAGCTGTAAGTGAGCTGGAATTGGTTGTATTGTAAGTAAAGGGTAGGGAACAGTTTGAAGTAGTTCCGTTTGTTTAAAGAATCCAGTGAGATGGAGTAGCCACGGGTGTTGGTGTATTCAGCTCTTAAGCCACCTTGTACAGTTAGTTTGTTGAAAGTGCCGGAGATACTGGTGTATAGTGCAGAAGTATTTTCTGTGTACCTGAAATGATTGCTTTTGTCTGGCATGAGTACATCGCTTTCGATGAAGGAAAATTTGTTGTCGCTTTTGATGCTGCTATATTTGAAACCGGAGGTAAGGTTCCATTTATTGAGTGTGTAGACGTAATCTGCTTTGCCGGAGAGAATGTTGATGTGTTGTGTAGTCGGTGTATAAATGCGGTAATCATTATCGGAGTTTACATGTGCATAACTGCTGGTGGCGTATGGTGCGTAATCCAGATCTACATTAAAACTACGTTTGCCACTATCCATTTTCAGGCTGTAGTTGATATTGTAGGTATAGCCACTGCCATATTTTTTATCGGTAGAGTTGGTTTGCAGGGTAGAGTCAAGGGTCGATTTGTCAGCACTGTATATGTTGGTTGGGATGTTCCCATCACTTTGTCCAGCGCGGTTATTGCCGGTGACGAGCACACCCAGTATCTGGTTATCAGTAAGTTGGTAATCTACACCGAGGCGGTAGTTGTGACTATTGGATGCCAGGATAGTGTGGTCGTTGGTTGCCCAGTAAGAATCGCCAAAATTGATATAGGTTCTGTTATCCATGTAGGTATGTTTATGGCCGTAACCATAGTTGCCATAGATATTCACTTTATCCTGGCGGTAGTTGAAAGTGGCGCTACCATTGTAGGAGCCGTATATACCCTGTATGTAGTTGCCATTGAGGGCGAGGTTGATGCCTTGTTTTTTTACTTTTTTAGTGACAATATTGATGATAGATCCACCCTGCGCTTCGAAGCTGGCGGGGGGATTGGTAAGGACTTCGATTTTGGTGATCGTAGAAGAAGGGAGGCCCTGCAGGTAATTCACCAGGTCATCGCCGGAGAGGTGGAGCGGTTTTCCATCCATGTATACCTGCACGTCTTTGCGGTAAGCGGAGATGGAGTTGTCAGAGTTGACAGTAACGCCGGGGGCTTTAGTCAGGGCTTCCCAGGAGGTGCCACCGCTGGCGATGATACTGTTTTCCACATTGAAGACCACGCGATCTGTCTGCCGCTCGATGAGTGGTTTGGCAGCGGAGACGGTGATGCCTTGTAGTTGTTTTTGATCTGCCTGCAGGATAATATGGATAGAATCGGCAGGGAGTTGCCATTCTTTTGTATAGGATTGATAACCGATGGATGTGGCGGTAAGGGTGTATGGGGCATTGGAAATACCATTAGGACCTTTGATACCTTTTATGTCTTTGAGTGTGAAATGGCCCAGGTCGGTGATGGCGGTGGTGATGTATTTGTTTAGCTGGCTGAGGGTAATGGTAACGCCATCGAGCGGGTGACCTTCGGCATCGGTGACAGTGCCAATGATATTGGACTGGGCGATTGCAAAAATCGGCATAAAGGTCAGGAGGAGTATGGAGATCGTTTTCATGGAACAAACGTACTCCGATGTGATATTAAGGCCGGTTAAACTAGGTTAAATAAGGTTAAATCGTATTTTCGGGATGGTAAAGTCCCCATCTTTGTAGCATGAAATGGTTTTCTAAAAAATATGCATATCCTTTGGTAATAGTGGCGATGATCGTCAGTGTCATTTTGCAGGTGGCGTGGTTGAGTCAGTTATACAGTTCGCAGGAGGTACAGGTGAAGCGTGAGCTGGATCAGGTGGTGAATAATGTGGTGAGGAGTAGTAATTTCCTGAGCTTATTGCCGGGGAATGAGGGGAATGACAACTTTCTGAGCTTTTTTCAGTCGCCAGAGTGGTTGCAGTTTAAGGAGGCGTATAGCAGGATGAGGGGGCATAAGGTGATGAGCCGGTTTGATTCGGATTTGACGGGGGATAGTTCAATAGTAGATATCAGTATCAGGATACCGAATAAGAATTATGAGCGGAAGAAGCATAAGGTACAGCGCATTTTTGAACATGGAGAAACGGAGGAAGAGCAGTTGGCTTTAGATTCGGTAGAGTATAACCGGTTGGATAGTTTGGTGGATCAGGAGTTGTTGAAGAATCATCTTAGGGTGAAGTACTTCGTGGTAAAGTATGATTGGGAGACTGGGGCGATTTTAAATCATCATACGGCTGCGGAGGTTCGGAAGGCGGATTATCATAGTGAGCCGTGTAGTTATAATATCCGGTTGTATAACAACTTTCAGTTGGTGGTGCCTTCATTGAGGGGGATTGTGTTTTACCAGATGCGGTATTATTTATTGTCTTCGTTTTTGATGTTGTTATTGACGGGGGCTGCGTTTTATTTTGTGTTTAGATTGTTGAAGCATCAGCATATATATGCGCAGGCGAGGATTGCATTTACGAGCAATATGACGCATGAGTTGAAAACGCCGGTGGCGGTGATGGAGGCTGCGTTGGATGCAATTACGAGGTATCAGTTGACGGCGGATCCGGAGAAGTTGTTGCAATATATCAATATTAGTAAGACGGAGTTGCACCGGCTCAATATGATGATAGAAAAGGTGCTGAATTTAGATGAGGTGGATAGTGGGGAGACGCGTTTACGGTCGGAGTTGTATGATGTGCAGCAGGGGTTGGAGCAGGTGGTGACATCGATGCAGTTGCAGAATAAGTTAGCAGGTATACATTATCATCCTTCTGAGGAGCCTTGTTTTTTGGATGGGGATCCGGTGCATTTGACGAATGTGTTTTATAATCTGATAGATAATGCGCTGAAGTATGGGGGAAAGGATGTGCGGGTGGATGTGAGTTGTACATGTACAGAGGAGCACATTGTAATCAGTGTGAAGGATAATGGGCCGGGGATATCGAAGATTTATCATGCAAGGATATTTGAGCGGTTTTTTAGGGTGCAGGATAATGTGGATGTGCATAATGTGAAAGGATCCGGGTTGGGTTTGAATTATGTAAAGCAGATAGTAGAGAGGCATGGAGGGAAGATACGTGTGGTGAGTGAGTTGGGGAGGGGGAGTGAATTTATCATAGAATTACCTGTTTATAATGAAGTATAAAGTATTGTATGCAGAAGATGAGCTGACGTTGGCGCAAATCATTAGTGATGGTTTGGGGCAGAGTGGGTATGAGGTGGTGTTGGCGACGGATGGGAGCCAGGCGTTGGAATTATTCAGGAGTGCGCCGCCGGATATATGTGTGTTGGATGTGATGATGCCGGTGAAGGATGGGTATACATTGGCGGAGGATATCAGGAAGTTGGATGCGGGAGTGCCGATTATATTTTTGAGTGCGAAGTCATTGCCGGAGGATGTGATTAAGGGGTTTAAGAGTGGGGGGAATGATTATTTGCGGAAGCCGTTTAATATGGGGGAGTTGTTGATCCGGATGGAGTCATTGTTGAGTAGATTCGGCGGGCGGCAGCAAGTTGAGTCTGTGTATGTGTTTGGTAGTTGTAAGTTGGATCCGGTAACGCAGGAGTTGGAGACATCTGTGGCGAGGTATACGTTGTCTTATAAGGAGGCGGCGTTGTTGGAGTTGTTGTTGCAGCATAAGAATACGTTGGTGCCAAGGCAGGTGCCTTTGTTGAAGATATGGGGGGATGATACGTATTATAATGCGAGGAGTATGGATGTGTTTATGAGTCATTTGAGGAAGATGTTGAAGGGGGAGCCGGGGGTGCAGTTGATGAGTATTAGAGGGGCGGGGTATAAGTTGATTGTTTAAAATTTTACTGGGAGAATTATTTTTATCCAATTAGTTTTTTAGGATTGAGTAGAAGAAAAAAATATTTGTTTATCCGTTAGTAATGTCTTTACCTTGCGTATAAGAAAGACGCAACCAGATTAACCATTGTTTCACTTTTTAGTGCCCAGATTTATGGACAATACCATTGTTATTTGTTCCAATCCTGAAATACGAAGTATATTAATTCCACTGCTTCAGAAGGTATTTCAAGTGTCATTGGAATTCGCAGAAAAATTATTTGATACTCATTTGAAAGGACATATTGATCGACTGAAGAAGTCGATATGGTTTTTAATTGAGTCGCCTTATGTGGATAAGGTGTATAGAAGTAGTTATTATGCTCATTTTTCTTCGAAGAAGAGTGAGCATGGAAGGGATTGTATTCGGGTGTCGCTATTTGATGGGGAGATTGCAGCGGGGGATTTCAGGAGTAGTGAGGGGGTGAAGAGGATAACGAAGCAATATATGGGGTTTATGGTGGTGAGGCCAATTGTACCGGGGATATTGGGGCGATCGGTGGTAGCGAAGGAGGCATTGAAGGTGTGTGATTTTGTCGCTTTGGAAGCGGAGTATCCGATGTCGGTGAATGGAGTGAGGTTGGTAGCGAGAGGATTTCCGCATGCATCTCAGGATGCGGAAATTAATACTTGTGCGGAGACTGCTTTGTGGACGGTGATGGAGCATTTGGGAGCTGTTCATAATGAGTATACTCCTTTGTTGCCTGCAGCACTTGTGAATGTTGTGAAGGATTATTCGCCGGAAAGGGAGTTGCCATCGGAAGGATTAAGTGTAGAGCATATTTCATATGCATTGAAGAAATTCGGACCAGGAAGTAAAATATTTTGGAGGGGAAAATTCAGGCATGAAGAATTCAAAAACATGCTTTCAACTTATGTAGCGAGTGGATTGCCTATTATTGTTGCATTGCAAGGCTCATTTGGTGCACATGCGATCGTAGCTATTGGGCATGAAAAAACAACAGATGAAATGATTGATGCATTACTGGTAGTGAATGAAGTTGATCCTGTAAGTGCAGCAATGCTTGCACATAAGGGGATTCGGATCTTTGATAATGATGATATTTTCAGAAGGTTTGTATTTATGGATGATAACAGGCCTGCATATCAACTGGCGTATTTAGATGCTCCAACTGTTGATTATTGGGAGGAAGAATGGGCAAATAGTGAAATAACACACTTTATCGTTCCTTTTCATCCGGAAATGCACCTTAGCGCAAAAGAAGCCAAAATCAAATTTAAGACGATACTTTGCACGCCTGAGGTGAATATCGCACTGCATTCATCATTATTTATCCGGATGTTTTTAACATCCAGTAATTCATTTAGAGATCATCTGGCAAGAGATCCTTCTATTCCAAAACCATCAAAGGATGCTTTGTTAAAGAAGGTTATGCCGGGCTTTATTTGGGTTGGAGAATTATCGACCAAAGAATTGATAAAACAAAGAAAGGGAATGGGACTGTTTGTCTTTGATGCAACTGATCTGGATGCGTTATCATACACACATTCATTTATAGCCGGTCTGTTTCAGGATAGGTTTCTTTATATGGATTATCCAACCAGGCAATTAAAGTATTTAGATAATTCGTTTACTGCATTTAATATATTCACTAACAATTTAAATGGTTTTTAATATGGCCGAATTTATTCAAAGTTTTGAAGAAATGGTCGAAGAAGCTAAGAGAGAAGGTAGATATCACGAGGGCGGTTATATAGGTAAAGTAGACCTGACCTTTGAAGAAGCACTTGCTGTCCGTCTGAAATATTTTGCAAGCAGCGTGAGGATAGGCCCCCCCCCGGCACCTCCCATCAAGTGCCGTTAAAACTTCCTCATCAAACCAAAGGCCGCTCACCGAGCCGCCTTTGGTTTATTCACTATTCGGGCGGAAAGGTAATATAAAATAAAAAGCCTGCTGATAATCATCAGCAGGCCCTGGTATGTATAACTTTAATCTTATTTCGTCAATGCCCATTCCGGACGGATATAATGACAGGTGTATCCATTCGGATGTTTCTGTAAATAATCCTGGTGCTCCTCTTCTGCATCCCAGAAATCTCCTGCAGGTACCACCTCTGTTACGATCGGATTAGGATAGATCTTTGCCGCATCCAGTTCTTTTATCAGCGCTTCAGCCGTTTCCTGCTGTGCTGCATCCAGGTAAAAGATAGCAGACCGGTAAGACATACCGATATCATTCCCCTGACGATTCCGGGTAGTCGGATTATGAATCTGGAAAAAGAATTCCAGTAACTGGCGATAAGAAATCACCTCAGGATTGAATTCTATTTTGATGCCCTCTGCATGGGAGCCATGATTCCGATATGTCGCGTTTGGCACATCACCACCCGTATAACCCACATGCGTATTGATCACACCCGGTAATTCACGGATGAGCTCTTCTACACCCCAAAAACAACCACCAGCAAGTATTGCAGTTTGATTAGCCATGTTATCTACTTTTATTACTGATAAATATCATCTTTTATGCCAAAGGGGAATATACAGTCATTTTAGCAGTTAATGGGCGCTCTCTGTCAAAAATGGAGATCATTCGTCAGATAATTTATATATATTGCCACCGGATTGTTTAAATTTTTAACCCTGATGTTCGTAATTGTCAACATTAAACAAGCGGGACGTAAACATGCCATTCTTGAAAAACAAAAATTAGAGCTGGATGACATTGGACCCAAACCTACTGTGAAGGAGCTGATCACTGCCGTGGTCAAACAACAGGTACATGCATACAATACTAAAAAACCAGGAACAAATGCATTGCCATACCTGACCAGTGAACAAATGGAGGGACAAGCTGCCAATGGCAAGATCGGTTTTGGAAGCATTTACAATGAAGAAAAAGCAGATCTGACCAAAGCGCAGGAAACAGCACTACTGGCGTTTGAAGATAGTATGTATGCCATATTTGCCAACGAGGAAGAACTGAAACAATTAAGTGATCATTTTGACCTTAACCCTGATACAGTTATCACCTTTATTCGATTAACATTTCTTTCCGGTAGTATTTGGTAACCGGAGCCAAAAATCATTTTACAATGAATGCAAAAGAATTCCTCGACACGAGGATACTTCCAGACTTTGAGAAAAACCTCACTACCACTTTACAGTCTGTGTACAAGGGCGACGCCACGCATGAACTGCTTACGAAACGTAATACCGAAGTAGCACTGGTGCTATTGGGACAATTAGAGGGCTATACTGTCAGATACAATGATTTTACTACTGAGATCCAATACGGAAGCCCGCGTTATGAGGGCATGGTGAAATTGCTGCCTGATAATGAATGGGATGATCCTGAAATGTATAACCTGCTTCGTTATATCTTTGGCGATGAGAAAGCGGTGTATGTGCGTATTGCATGGAAGAAATTCCCACGACTCACTTATCAGAAAGGCTATTATCGCCGCTCTTTCCGCTCTCCGGGCAAAAGAGAATTGTACCTGCCCAATCAGCTGGATTTCCTGGTGAATACCATCTTCCAGGTATATCAAAAGGAATACGGCCATTCTTATTCCTTCATTGTGTACGATACGACTTTACAGGAACAGATTATCTGGGACCATCAGCGATCTATGGGATACCTGTATTATATATGGGCGGCAGCACTGGATGATGGGAATGAAGAAATTTTCCAGTTATTAGAAAATATTATTTTCAATAAAGAAGAAACCGGAAAGGTCTCCCACAATATCATCAAAGCATTGTTGATGAGTGAGCGGGAAGATTGCTGGGTGCTGGTAGAGAAATTATTGATTGCTGCACAGCGACAGGAAGGTCTGCGACAAAGCATTGTTGAATCGATTGATACCAGTACAATCGGGGCTTTCAGACATATGATCAAAGTCATTGCTGAGAATAAGCTCACCCGGTTTGCTGCTGTGATCAGGGCGATTGATGTATGGGCAGGGGTGAGCTGGGAAGCGGAAAAGGAATCGGCGATCAATGCTTTTCTCAGCAAAGCATGTACCTATATGTTTGAAACTTCCCAGATTCCGGAAGGTGTTAAAAGCAAGAATAATGCAGACGTATATATGGCCCTCTGGGCACAGGGTGTGTATGATGTAGAACAGACATTGCCTTATTTGCAGGAGTTGATGCAGGCGAAGTCGGAAGAGAAGCGGGTGGTAGCTGTGAAGTTTGCACACGAAGCAGGTCACTTTCAACTGGATCTGCCCGTGATCATGGCAGGCATTGAAGATGAAAGTCTGGCAGTCAATGCAATCGCTGTGGATATGTTGAACAAACGTTTGTACTACAATCCTCCCCACTATGATACCTACTACCCGGGATTGTTTGATAAACTGCACCGGATCCTGCAACGCTCTGAAGTAAAGGAAAAGAACTTCAACGGTATTGCATTTTCCTGGCTGAATCTCACTTATAGCAGGAGTAATGTTCTCTCTGCTATGCTCACACTGGTATTAGAATACCAGGAGCGACTGGATATTGTACTCTCCTACTTTGATGAAATGGCCCTGGATGTAAAAGAGAAACTCGCCAGGGTAATGCTGCCTGGATATGCCGTGTACCATTTTGATAATACTAAGCCAGTAAAAGCTATTACACAGTTTCAGCGCAACTTTGCCATGCGCATTATTAAAGAGAAAGGCGACTTCCTGCAAAAGACTGCTTTCAATGTATTGGATACATTACAATTGGATGAAGAGGAGAATGCCGTATTGATTGATATGCTGAAACGCAAGAGCAGCGGTATGAGAAGCCGGGCGATCGGGATCCTGTTAAATCAAACGGATGCTTTGTTGCTGAATGGGGTGACTGCCTTGCTGCAAGGTGATGTTGAACAGCGCCTTGCAGGTCTGGACATTGCCAGTCAGTGTAAACAGCAGGATCGTTTGACAGCTGAGATCAAACCTTTGCTGGATGCATTTAAAGAAAGGAAGAATATTTCTCCGAAGGAGGAAATCTTACTCAATCAGCTCACCACTGAAATTGCGACCATCGTTTATAATGAGGAGAATGGATATGGTTTGTATGATCCTGCACTGATACAGGCAGTTGTGAGACCTGTGGTGGATGAGAACGATTATTATGGCAAATGCCTTGCTGAAGGACCATATGGCGTATCTAAACCTACATCATACATTCAGGGTGAAATCAAAAAACTGATTGACCTGTTCCTCGCGAATCAGGATCATGAGTACGACGTGGAGACGTATGACGAAGCGAATTATAAACTGCTGCTGGGGAATGCCTTTCGTAGCAAGCATTACAGAGCGCCTGAAGGACAGACACCGGAAGAACAATACGCCAGCTATCCATTACCTGAAATATGGAAACAATGGTTTGAACAATCCGGGTTACAACCAAGAGATCTGTATATACTGGATGGTGTTGCAGCTAACCAATACAATTATGCATACCTGAATGTAGATCCGTTGGCAGCCTCATTTATTCCTAAAATGGATCTCTTCCTGCCGGATGATGTTACGAAGGAAGTGCGCACTGGTAAGCTGCACCTGATTACAGGTGTCATCGGTGCGCTGCGATTGATTTTTCCATTTAAGGAAAAAACAGAATTCCTGATTGGGGCCACTACCCGAGTGTTTGCAGGTATTCCTGATGAGCGACTTACTTCAGGAAATTATAATTATGGCTGGCAGGCAGATCAGAATCTGAACTGGTTCTTATTAAAGATCAATGTGTCTGAGATCCCGGATCACCTGCTGCCTGCTGTCTGGCAACTCTATCACTGGCGGCAGTTTAGTGGACTGAAGGAGAATATCATGGTCGCTATGCCGCCATTGGATCTATTCTGTAGTGCATTTAGCAAAGGTGTAATTTCTGAAAGCGAAATGTACAGAGGAATCTTGTCCCGTAATCATATCCGTGAGTTATCCACAAAGCGCAGGTATAGGGGACAGCGTGATTATTTCGCTGACTATCCTTTCCTGCAACCTATGTATAACCGTGTGAGAGAACACCTGCTGGATATTGAATTGAAACGTGGTGACTCTGCTACGCCTGTATCAGCCTTTGTTACTGAAATAGAAAGACTGGAAGGTATACATCGTTTTGCTCAGATACTGGCTGGCTTGGGCAAAGACTCCCTGCATAAAGGATACATTTATGCTGCTGATCATAAAAATAAACAACAGCTATTCAGTTCGCTACTTAAAAAATGTTATCCATCTGCCACTGATACGCAGGAGAAATTTAATGAGGCTATGAAAGCTATCAGTGCAAAAGAAGAACGATTGATAGAAGCAGCGGTGTATGCGCCGCAATGGCAACGGCTGGTAAGTGGTTGTCTGAACTGGAAAGGATTGGACACCGCTATCTGGTGGTTGCATGTGCATACTAAGTCTGATGCCTATTCAGCGAAGAATGCGGATTTTGAAAGTGCAGTTGCATTGTATACCTCTATCGAATTGCAGGACTTCAAAGATGGTGCGGTGGATAAAGATTGGTTCCAGCAAGCGTACAAGGAAATAGGTAAAGACCGTTGGCAGAAAGTATATAATGCTGCAAAATACATCAGTGATGGGAATGGTCATCGCCGGGCGCGTTTGTACGCCGATGTGATCACCGGTGATCTCAAGATCAAAGAGGTGACGCAAAAGGTGAAAGAGAAAAGAGACCAGGATTACCTGCGTATGTATGGATTGATTCCGTTGAGCAAGGCGAATGCACAAAAGGATATACTTGGCAGATATGAATACATCCAGCAATTCAAAAAGGAAAGCAAACAGTTCGGTGCGCAGAAGCAAACCAGCGAAGGCATTGCGATTCGTATTGCGATGGAGAACCTGGCTAGGAATGCCGGATATGCTGATCCGATGCGCTTAAGCTGGGCCATGGAAACCAAACAGGTGCAGAATATCCTTTCTAAAGAAACACAGGTGCAGTATGATGATGTATTGATAGGACTGATCATTGAAGAGGATGGTGAAGCAGATGTAGTCGCTTTTAGGGGGGATAAAAAACTGGCTGCTATACCGGCGAAATACAAGAAGGATAAGAAAGTACTGGAACTACAGGAGTTTAAGAAAACACTGAAAGAGCAATTCCGTCGTTCCCGCAAATCACTGGAAGAAGCCATGGTAAGAGGTGATGGTTTTGAAGCGCCAGAGCTGGCTAATTTGTTTAGTCATCCAGTAATAGCAAAGCGTTTGGAAAAGCTGGTATTTGTGACGGATAAAGGCCATGGTTTCTGGAAAGATAATAGGTTGGTATCAGCAAAAGGCGAGCAGTTTCCAATAAAGCCGGATGCATTGGTTCGCATAGCGCACTGTACAGATCTCTATGCCAGTGGTAGCTGGGGCGATTACCAGCATTATTGTTTTGAACAGCGCTTACAACAACCTTTCAAACAGATCTTCCGTGAGCTATATACCCCATTGGCAGAAGAGCTGGAAGAGAAATCCATCTCCCGCCGTTATGCCGGACACCAGGTACAGCCAGCGAAGACGGTGGCATTGCTGAAGTCAAGAGGCTGGAAAGTAGATCATGAAGAAGGTTTGCAGAAGGCATTTCATAAAGAAGGCTTTGTAGTGAAGATGTATGCACAGGCGAACTGGTTCTCTCCTGCGGAAGTAGAATCGCCGGTGTTGGAGCAGGTGATCTTCCATGATCTGAAGACTTACAAGAACGTAGCTTTCAAAGATATCGATCCCCGCATTTTCAGTGAGGTCATGCGTGATATAGACCTGGTCGTGAGTGTGGCACATGTAGGTGGTGTAGATCCGGAGGCGAGTCACTCCACTATCGAAATGAGGGCGGTATTGCTGGCAGAAACGGCACGGTTGTTTAAACTGGACAATGTGCAGGTAATCGGTAATCACGCCAAAATTAAGGGGCAATACGGCGAATACAGTGTACACCTGGGCAGTGCCATTGTGCACATGATGCCGGGAAGGTACCTGTCTATTCTGCCGGTGCATTCTCAGCAAAGAGGGAGGTTGTTCCTGCCATTTGCAGACGACGATCCGAAGTCGGCCGAAGTGATGTCCAAGGTATTGTTGCTCGCAAGGGACAAAGAGATCCAGGATCCGACCATTATTCAGCAGTTAACGTTTTGATTATGTATAACTTAGAATGGGGTGAGGTCACCCCCGAGGCCACGAACATCATCACAAATGAGTGTCTGTATATCTACAACCATACTCTCAAAACGGAGGTGGATGTAGACAGGACGATCCGGTTTGTAGTGGGAAGATTACGGTTTTATGATGTGCAATTGCCGCGATCGGCAAAGCACAGGGTAAAAATCGACGCCAGGGGGCAGGAGATCCCTCCATCGACAGTTAACTTGTTGAAAGACAGGATTTTTCAGCTGTACAACCATCCTAAATTACTAAGTGTAGATATCATATTATGAGTTTTAATATCATGGCTGAAAGTGCAGGGCCGCTGGATTTCGTGAAAATACAGCAGGCATTTTATGCACCGGGTTTGCCTTTTGAATTAGTTCCTATGCCTGGGCTGGGTATAAACGGGGGCGATGCATTGGGTATCTGTGTGCCATTGAAACAGGCGAATGATGCTACCTGGAAGCAATTAAAACCTGTGCTTCGACAATTGAGACGCAAGTTTCATTGCGATGTATATGAGTTATATGACGGCCAGAAACTGGGCTGTCTGAATTCAGGTAAGATCCGGCGCAACCTCTTGCTGAAATAATATACATCTTATCTGAAATTATATACATCCTGAGTTGTACCTTTGCTGGTACATGAAAAGGGTAACCGCAATATGTTTATTACTGCTTTACTCCCTGACACTAGTTGGTCTGGGTGTAAAGCAGTTTTATTGTTGTGGTAAACTGGCGGAAGTGTCTCTTGGACTGGCCAGTGC
>Ga0316604_10000580_pt1 | contig 41895 bp, 43 predicted proteins | sample OWC_soil_day20_C_FD_207650 | JGI IMG/M metagenome (GOLD analysis project Ga0316604, IMG submission 207650) | Wetland soil microbial communities from Old Woman Creek delta, Ohio, United States - OWC_soil_day20_CT | ecosystem: Environmental > Terrestrial > Soil > Wetlands | place: USA: Ohio...
TTTGAATAACCGCTTGGCCAACACCAACTTGCAACGGCTCATTTATAGCTTTCACTGCTGCCTCACTCTGAACTTTTATCAATGTTAGTAATAAAAATAAAATTAGGAATAGCCAATTTTTATTTTTCATCTAAACTCCCCCTTATAAAAAAAACGTTTAGACACGTCTTCTCTATCTCTACTTAAAATTTCCTGCTTTGCAATAGTTCTATTGCCTTATACTATTTACCGCAGCAATATAATTGTTATAACAACTATTATAATATATTTCGGTTAATTGTAAAATGAAATTCAACACCCCAGAATAGAGAAAAACAGTCAATGAGAAAACCCGAGTATGATTAAAGTGTCCAAACCAAATCATACGGAGAAATCTGAGCTTTTCCCGATAAGCTAGACAACACAGAGTTATGTTTTGGGGAAATTGTCAAGAAAATTTAGACACGAAGTTAAGTAAAATTCATGAATTTTACTCCTCAAATTGGGCAGGGGAAAGATACCCTTAAGATGAGTACATTCTTTTTGTGTTGTAATATAGTTCAATATACTTAAAGATTTCATGCTGAGCTTGTTCAGGTGTTTCGAAATGAGCATCCTGAATAAGCTCTCTTTTTATTGTTCTATAGAATGATTCCATCAAAGGAATTATCATAAGGATTCCCTTTTCTACTGACACTGGACACCGCTCCATGGCTACGTGATAATGTTTGAAAATTACCACTAGTAAACTGAGAAACTTGATCTGTATGAACGACAAGACCTTCTTTTGGATGTTCTCTACCATAAGCCTGCATAAATGCATCCATAACAAGAATATCCTTCATTTGCCTATTCATAGCCCATCCAGCCACTTTACGTGAATAAATATCAGGGAAAACAGCTAAATACAAAACCCCTTTCTTTGTTGGAATATATGTAATATCGCCAACCCAAATCTTGTTTTTTCGATCTGTTTGAAATAACTAATTCAGTAAATTAGGCCTTTCTACTGAAGCTAATTCCTGATTGTAACGCTTGTATCGGTACCTCGTACCTCTTGGGTATAGCTTCATGCCTCTCATCAATAGTGATACCTTTTTGTCCAAGGCTTTTGAAATCCTTATAGAACCATATCTGCCTTTGTGTTCTTCAAATATCTTTCTAATTTCAGTGCTTAAAACTTCATTTTCTCGGTTGAGTTTTTTTATTTCATATTGAGAATTATAAAGTGCGCTTCCATGGCCTGGAAACGCACTTTCCCCATATTCTTGATATTCATTTATCCAACGATACAAGCTATTAATTGTTTTTCGTAGAAATATAATGTTTGATTTTATAATCATCTACCGCTTCAACCGGAATTGTTTCATTAAACCATCATCTTGCCGCTATACTTTGTCCAACCGGGCTGACCGCAATGGCGATTCGGCTGATTCCACTCTGCCGAATCGCATCCATAAGTTCCACCACCCGCCCGTGCTCAACCTCACGGTCAGCATTAATGATCACACCACCCGTGTTTTGTTGTACGAGACGGAGTGCGGCGGCAGCTGGAGTGCTGACCTGCTCCTTATCGCAGAAAAGTTTGCCGTCCTTGGTCAAAGTCAGCGCCACCACCTGCGGAGGCTTGTCCTGATTTCCAGCGGCGTGAGGCAAATTGACCGGCAGGCTAAACTGATTAGTCATGGTCAGCGTCGCCAACATGAAGAATACTAAGAGAAAAAACATAGTGTCGATCATGGGGATAATCTCGATGCGCGCCTTTTTGAGAGGTTTTCGCGGTATCTTCATCGCCTCGTCACTCCTTTACCGGCGGGGTCAGTGCCATTTCCAAACGAGTTGCATAATGTTCGATGTTTTCGGTTTCTTTTTCAATACGGGAAAGGAAATAGTTATAGGGAATCAGGGCAATTACCGCCACGGTGATACCGGTGGCGGTGGCAATCAGCGCCTCAGCCACCCCGCCAGTGACCGCGTGAGGTTGTCCCATGCCTGACAATGCCATAATCTGAAACGAATTGATCATACCGATGATGGTGCCCAAAAGGCCGAGCAGCGGGGACAAGGTGACGATGGTATCCAGCACCGGCAGACCGCGTCGCATGGCTGATAACTCGGTAAGTCCCGCCACTTCCATCGCTTTAGCCGGATTGGATTGGTTATTTATCCCCGCCGATAAAATTCTGATCAACGGCACAACTGGCGTTTTTGCCATTTCAGCCGCTTCATCGAACTGCTTGTTCTCGACCTTGTCCAGTATTATTTCAGCTAAATCGACTGCACCAATGCGCCGGAAAAAGAAAATCCTCTCAATAATAACGGCCACTGCCAGTATGGAGCAAATGCACAGCGGCAGCATCATCCAGCCACCTTTCAATAGTTCGTACATGTAATCCGCTCTCCTTCTTATTGTGTATCAACGAGGCGAAACCGGACTTTTATGTCATGAAAGCTAACAACAGGCACCCCGCCCCGTTTTGCTGGCAAAAAGCGCCACTTCTTCACCACCTGCGCAGCCGCACTATCCAAGAGATCGTATCCACTACCATTGCGTACTGTAACCGACGCTACCGCCCCATCAGAATCGATGAGAACACGCAATACCACCACGCCTTCCCAGCCAGCCTTTCTTGCAGTATAAGGATAGGCGGGCTTAGGAGCGTAAAGACAGTTAGCACCTGTCTCTCCCCGATTGCCATCGCCTACTTCCTCCCCCTGGCTTCCATTCGTCGTCCCTGTTCCCATCGAAATCGCCGTTACATCTCCCGATGGGGCTGATGATACAAATTGAGCAACTGAAGTCGCACCTGATTCTCCGGGCAATGCTGGCGAAACTGACGGCAGCGGATCATCACAAGGCCCAGCCTGTTGTGCCGGACGCGACACCGTATTGGTAATTGGAGTGGGAGGCGGCGGGTCGTTCGAATTAAGATCCATTTCCCCCATCTCCACCACTCTGGCCGGAACAAAATCAACTTCCACTGTAGTCGTAGTTTCGTTCGGTTGATCCAGTTGGCCCGCCGACCCAAAAAAACCAGAAATGCTAATAATGCCGATCAGCACACCGTGAAGAAACAGAGAAGCTATTATAGTTCTTGTATAAGTCGATCTAACAAAGGAATTCATATCCCCCTCCCTATAGTCTACAGTGGCATACTAGACTTAGGGTTTCTATTAATCTTATCTGTTCGCCACTACATAATATAAGTTTTAATCCACCATCCTGCTTTTGTATAAAATAGCGCTCAACATTACTACAATGTTTTTCTTCAAATTCCAGAGGAATCTCACCGACAAAATAGAGATCTTCATCGGCCTGTTCTCTCGACTCAAACCACCGAATCATCATCAGACGCTCTTAACTGTTTTACCTGATTAATAATACTGCCATATTCACCGAAAATCTTGCCAGTGTTGATTTGCCACCTCGTCATCCAGTTTATTAATGTACAATACCATTTTACCAATCTATCCATTTTTCCGCACCTGAGACAATTGCTAGCTCTATTGGACATCTTCTGGCGGCATAGCAGAAAGAATTCTCTTTGCCTCTTTCTCAGAAAGATCATAGTTTAAAAATGTTTTATAAAAATACATGGTCTCTCCCAGCATATCTATATCTGCGAATTTATCCGGATAAAACGTCTTGGCCGCCCACTGAATCTGCAATGCTGCTTCCGCGCCATATCTGTCCCAAAGAAAGGATCCATCGGGATTGAGATACACCTTAGAGTTCTTTACGGCGTTTATTTGCTGCCATTCTTCGTTATTTAAAATTACCCCCAAATCCCTGCCTTCGTCTTTTGTATCGCTCGCGGGCAGCGCAGTGTTACCAACAATGATAATATCGGGATTCCATTGTACTATCCTCTCCATGGAGACTTCCTGCATATTGGTGCTGATATCCGCCGCGTTTATACCTCCCGCCGTTTCAATCCAAGCATTGATGAACGTACCTTTCCCTGATACAACTAGCGGATGAAGGGAGGATATGTGCAGTACCTTCGGCTTTTGTTCCTGAGGAATGTTCACTGTTCTGCCAGATATGAGCATTAGTTTGCTATCCAAATAACCTATATATTTTTCCGCCCTCTGTCTGCCTTCCTCGCCAAGAATTCTGCCGGTTGTCCTGATGCATTCTTTCATACTGCTGAAATCGTTGAACGTTAACTGAACTACAGGTATTCCCAAATCAGCTATTTTTTTTGCACTTTTATTGTTCAGCGTCATAAAAACAATATCCGGCTTTTCTTTCATAAGAGCTTCCAGATTTGCGTCCGACATATTGAAAGCAGCGACTGCTTTGTTCATTTGCGGATTTATTTTGTTCATCCATGGTCTTTGTGTCACAACACCAACCGTAGCTACTATTTTGTCACCCGCACCCAGCATGCATAAAATCTCATTATGCGCAGGCCACCCATCAGCTATCCTCATTATATTCGCCGGAATTTCCACTGTCGCACCACTTGCGTCGACAATCGATACCTTGCTTGAACTTACTTCTGATTGAGACTCAAACAACCGGCAGCCAGTCAATAAACAACTCATTATTAAAAAGGCACACAACAACACATACCATAATTTTTTCATCGCATTCTCTCCTCTTACCTTTACGAAAATCCATTCATGCCCTTGATAACGAAAATTTGCGCATTTTGGACTACCCGTTAGAATGTTTTGCTGAGTTCAATGCCCCATTCCCGTCCGGAGTCATAATAGTTCATGCCATAAAGGTAGTGACGGTTTTGAAGATTACGTCCATAAAAGGTGATTTTGGTCTTTTCGTCCAAATCTTTGCTGATGTTGGCGCTTATAGTAGTATATCCTCCGATATTGGGTGTCACTGTTGAAGAAGACTTATAATAAGTTTCTGTTTCGCCACAAGCTAACACTGCAAATCTGCTGACATACAGCAGCGTGGCATTGGCGCTAATTGACCTGTTTTGGTAATTGAGAGAAAAAGAATAACGATTATGGGGAGAATATGAATTATCCATCGCGTTGCTTGATTCGAAATAAGCATAACCAGCCTTATACCCAAGATGATCGGTCAACGCGCCGTCCAGCGTAAATTCCAACCCCTGACGTGACAAATTCGTCTCTGTGTAGGTATACACTGTATCGCCAGTCTCCTGATCAGTCGTCGTACCATTCGCAACCCGCGCATTTTGAATATAATAATGGAACGCCGTCAGCGAGGCGTTTAATTTTTTATTGTAGTGTCCGCCAATTCCAACCTCAAACTTATAGCGGTTTTCCGGGTCCAACCCCGAACCATCTGCCGTGTAAAGATAGCTACCGCCGGCCTGGCTGGTATAACCTATCCGCGAAGTCAAATCATAGATGTTTGTTAGCTTATAGGCAGCGCCCAACGAAACGGCTTTCGAATCGCCTTCCCATATGTCACCGTAATCCTCGTCATACGTCGTACTGGTCGAACTATAATAATACTTTGCGACCCCTTTGGTGATATGCTTTTTATCCAGTCGCAGCGCGCCGTCCAACGTCAGCTTATCATTCACCTTTCGTTGGTCGTATACGTAGCCGCTGTACAGCTCTTCCTGGCGCTCTAATCCGACGGATGACCCGCCCTGTACCCCATTAGGCGCATGCCACCACATGAACTGTGTGCCCACTTTGATGGTATCCCGGCCGTACGTGTACGTGTTCCACCAATTCAGTTCACGCAGGTATTCATCTTGTTGAGAAGATGCCTGCGATTTAAAAGTTCTGGTTGCATGCAGTGAACTGTAGCCGAAGCTGAAATCGGTAGTAACATGAGGATTCCATTGTTTCTCCGCACTGGTCGTAACTATCGTCGAATTACAAGGATTCCAACAGCCGCCAAGGTTTGAACCCGATATAACGCCATAGGAGCTGAACATGTTAGCAGGTTGCCGCCAGCCATTATTAACCATCACTGTCATATCGGTAGCCCAGCCATCTGCACTTCGTTCACCAACTTTAAAGAAATAGGAATCAAAATCATAGGCTTGATTATAGTTGGACGGACCGTTGCTTTTGGTTTTTTCATATCCCAGGCCGTAATAACCATTCTCCCCTATCTTGTCGGCATGCACAAAATCATACTTTTTAGTAGCGTAACTTCCATAGCCCACCGTGGCTTTGTCCACCGGTTTGGTGGCCTTCAGCGTGCGAATGATAATAAAGCCCTGATTGGGCGAACCGGGTTTAGCCGCATTAGTGGCAAAACTAGCCACCGGCCCCAGCGTCAAAACAGACGAATCACGGACAAACGTGATCGATTCGATAAAATCCACCGGCAGAATGGTCAGTGTGCGTGAAGACTGAGTCTCGGGATACCAGACGCCGTCGATAATAATGCCAACGCTATCGCCGCCGCGCGTCGATACTCTGGCATAGCGGTTGTTTCCCCATACTTCAGTAACCATTCCCAGTCCGTTTTGGATAAGATCCAGCAGACTCTTAGGGTGCAAGTTTTCAATGTCTTTTCGTGTAAGAGTTTCCTTCTGTATATTGGTGCTTTCCGGAAGGGCCACCCGGCTGTCTACGATAGAATCTTTACTGTCTGCTACAAAATCTTCAATTTTATTTCCTAACACCAACACCTCCTCCACATTATCTTTTTCTTCAGCCAATACCGGCAACATTATGCCGCTATTCACCAATGCAGCTACGACCACTGCCGCAATTGCGTTTTTCCTTTTCATTACATCATCCCCCATTACCACAAGTAGTTTTACTTATGTCGGTATACATACTTTCTTTTTCCCTTCACCAACTATCTTGACATCTACACCATAAACATCTTTCAAACGCTTCTCGGTAATCACTTCATCAGGTGCGCCAAACACAAACGAATCACATCCCCCCATTACCGCCACTTTAGATCCAATTAAAAAAGCATGATTCGGAATATGTGTAGTCATAATCACCCCCAATTTTCCTTTATCCACTACCTCCTTAATAAGCTTTAACACTTTTATCTGATTTCCAAAATCTAAATTGGAAGTAGGCTCATCCATAATCAATAATTCCGGCTCCTGCGTCAAGGCTCTGGCAATCAACACCAGTTGCCTTTCCCCTCCGCTAATTTCCGTGTAACTTTGGTCTTTTAGATGGCTTATACCCAATATGTGTAAGGACTCTTCCGCTATTTTCCAATCCCTTTGATTTGGCAAAGCGAAAGCGCTTAGGTGAGCCGTCCGGCCCATCACCACCACATCAAGAACTTTGAAAGGAAAAGGCGGAATATGTGTCTGAGGAATATAACCTACTTTGGACGCAAAATATTTGCGCGACCATTTGCTAATGTCCTCACCATTTAGAAGAATCTCTCCATTTAAAATTTTTAAAAATCCTAAGATCGTTTTAAAAAAAGTGGTTTTGCCAACACCATTTGGTCCAAGCAAACACAGGGCTTCTCCAGACATCATTTCTAGTGAAACACCACTGAATACTGTTTTTGAAGCATATCCGCACGATACGTTTTTAACTTCTAACCTCATGTTCTTACTCCCCATTCTCAGTGGAAGGTTATATCCATCCGCGTCTAGTATTTATAAGCAGATATAGGAAAAACGGCGCGCCAATGATGGAAGTAATAATTCCTAACGGAATTTCCGCCGTACAGATCGTGCGGGCAAAATCATCTACTATCAAAAGAAACATGGCACCCATCAATGCCGACACAGGCATTAATGTTTTATAATTTGGCCCAAAAAGAAGCCGGGCAAAATGAGGAACAATCAACCCCACTAATCCAATCTCCCCGCTAATAGACACCGATGCCGCCGTCATCATGGTTGCACATAAAATTACAAGTAACCGCAATTTACCGGTATATATACCCAATGCTTTTGCTTCTTCCTCGCCAAAAGTCATCACATTGAGTTGCCATCTAAGTAATATCAATATCACTATTCCTGCTAAAATCGGGAGCAATGCACCGTAAACATCACTCATTCGAACAGATGCCAAACTACCCATCAGCCAATAAGTAATCGCCGGTAATGTGCTATTAGGATCTGCAACATATTTTATTAATGAAAGAAACGAAGAAAACAGTGTGCTGATAATTATCCCCGCCAGTACCATGACAAGTAAAGAATCGCCACTTTTCCCCATCCATGCGCTAATTAGATAAGTAATTGTAACGGCCAGTAACCCAAAACAAAACGCTGTAATTTGAACCCCAGCTATATCAAAAGAAAACAGCATGCCTAGGGCAGCTCCAAAACCCGCGCCCGCCGCCACTCCTAATATTCCTGGTGAAACCATGGGATTTCTGAATAATCCCTGGTAAGCGGCCCCTGATGTCGAAAGTGCAGCCCCCACAAGTAAAGCAGCAGCAATCCGTGGTAATCTGATTTTCATCACCACCATTTCAGTCTCGCTTGTCCAAAATTGCCGTACATGAATTATTTTAGACAATAAAATTCCCAGCACCGAAACAGGCTCAATGTAATAGCCACCGACAATAAAAGACAAAAAGCAGATACCCGCTAACATTCCCACCATTCCTAATATTTTAGTATGAGATGATCCTAAAGCAATTCCCGTCACATTATCACCCCTTTAAAACTAATATGCTAAGCTGAATAGAACTTGTGGACCACCGCCAGTCAAACCGGAAAAACGACTGATATATAGTAAAAAGGCGCACCCCAAACTTGCTTGCGGGGTGCGCCTTTTTATAACCACTTGTAACGTATTCAATAGTTTCACAGCACCCATCCAACACAACGCAAAGAACATTAATGTAATTATATGGTTGCATTACCAACTATATCCAAATTATCACATAACCATTAATAAGTCAATTATTTTATTGGATTTAATTATTTTTTGTTTGTTTTTGTTTTGTTATGTTTTTAGCTATTTTGTGAGTATCAAAAAAATTTTAGATTGACTGGCAAACCATATCAAATTTACACTCAATCGGTCGTTTTTCTCTATAGAACTTCTCCCCCACCAGCATAGCTGGTGCTTCTTTACAAGACACGACAATTACCTATTAACGGCTGTAGAAGTGGCCCGATTTGCTAGACAGATAGATAAGCCCTTACAATAAAAGTAAAGATCTGAAAAAATGGAACGCAAACAATATACTTCTGAGTACAAGCAAAGAGCAGTTGAGCTTGTTTTATCCAGCGGCAAAAAAACTAGTGAATTTGCTCGTGATCTTGGAATCAATAGCAATATATTAAATCGTTGGTGCCGCGAGCAAAAAACACATCAATCTCATAGCTTTTCCGGTTCCGGAAAACGAATTCAAGGAACCGAGTAGAAAGAAGAAATTCGTCTCTTGAATCGGGAACTAGCCATCGTTAAAGAAGAGCGCGACATATAAAAAAGGCTTTGGTGCAAAAATCTCATCACCCCAAACTTTCCCTGACATTTACCAAAATATCAAGCTGCGATACCCATTATCTTATTTATAAATTGAAATTCAGATAGAGCAGACTGAATTTCTTCAACCTGCCCTTTCTGAATCATATGCATAGTCTCAATTACATACATGGTTTCTTCCGTGATTTTTCCCCAGGATAAATTTAATTATTGTGTGCTAATTTACAAACTATCTTCATCTCAAAACATAAAAAGCCGGTTAAGGTGATTATAAATTCACCCCAATCAGCTCTATTTCTCCCGCTATTCATTTTCGCACTCAATATCCGTACCATCAAGTAAACTTGCAATTAATTTGCCGCAGAAGCATCTGGAACATACCGCTTTCGCACCCACCAAAGCCTTTAGGCTCGATCTCAATATTGCCTGATAGGGGTTTTTACGGTCTTTGCCGACCATTGCCACTCGAAATCGTTGAATCATTGTCCATGCTACTCGATAACTAGTTCTTATTATGCCCAAGGTGGAGCTAACCGACTACCCACTAAATAAATATATCTAATGCTAACTTATTTCGGTATTCGGATTTTATGGTTGAAACTAGCTTAGCATAATCCATTTCATTTATCACTGGAGAAAGTTCTCTGATAACATACTTTCCGTTTAATCCCTTGCTTTGCTTTTATATTTAAATCTTCTTTCATTCGTGATCGCCTGCATTATACTATAATTTATTTGGTGTTTTCACCTGAGTAAATAACCAGTCCCTTACTCCTACAATTGTATAAGCTATTCGCCATGTATATGCATGATTGTTAATAAAATCGTCTGTTTGACCTGCAGGCACTACTGTTCCTTTTCTAAGTATCGTATATTTGATATTATCGCCTTCCGCAATCATTGCGCTTATATCAGATGCAAATTCTGTTTGACTTGCTCGACCGTTCCATGTTGTCCTGCAAATTTTCGCTCCTGCCGCTTCAAGTTTAGCCATGCAGTCATTCATACCCGAATATGATTTTTCATCCCCTTCTGAAACAACGATCCACATATTTGCTTTATTCAGTTCAGACATTGCCTGTGGATCCCATTGTCCTGCAACAAGCAGCGATGCTGCAAACATATCAGGATATTTTATATTCAGCGCAATTGATGCCATGCATCCCATGGATTGTCCTGTAGTATATATTCTGTTTTTATCAATATTATATTGGGTTTCTAAAGAATTAATTAAAGCTACCGTCGTATCCAGCTCATTTGTCGTTTGAAAATTGTCAGTAGTAATTGCATTGTGATAGCTAGGTGCCAATACAAAGCACTCATGTTTTGCCTGTTCTAACGGTTCTGCCCATATAATGCCTCCCAGACCTTGGATTAAAGATCCTGAGTGCTTACCATTAATTGAGCCCTCATCTTGAATAAACAGTACTAAAGGATAAGATTTGTTTTTATCGTAATTTTGGGGTACATATAAATTATACTTGATCATTTGTCCGTTTTTTGGATCAATAAAATCAGGTTTCAAAAAGTCGTCCAGCACCAAATTTATATCTTTTTCATTTTCCATTACGTCAGAACTCTGTACATAAGCTTCTCCGTCAGTTGTTTCAATATTTCCAACTTGCTTTACAGAAACTAAAAGTCCGTCACCCCCATGGTTTACAGCGAGTGTAAGTCCTTGATGAATTTTAGCATTTGCAGCAGACGATTGCTCAGCGGTTCCGCCATTTGGTTGACTTATTCTCATTTTAGGCCCATGGGTCTGGGCTGGACGAATAGGTTGTTTGCCCACTCTCGTGCTTTGAGCATCTGTTACAGGATTTTCATAATCTGTCGCAAGCTCTAATATAACATATTTACCGTCATTTCCTTGCGAAGCCTTTGCTGCCTCAGTATTAGCATACACTTTTGTTACGATCTTTCCCTCTACTGTGAAATCTGATTTTAACAGCTTTGAAGTATTTATATTCTTGTCGTACTCAACTGCCACAGCCGACACTTTTTGTCCGTCAGCAAATACCTCGTTTATTGCCGTGATACTTTTTATATGACCATTAGCATTTTCTGCTTTGGCATTATTATTTTGTACACATGAACTCAATATCATCACAAGTAATGAAATTACCATTAAATTGCAAAATACTTTTTTCATTATATTTTATCCTCTTTTTTTTACCAACAGCGATAGACTTGGTGGTTACTTTAATTTTACTCTTTATTCGGTTATTTTAACCGCTATTAACTTGCAATTTTACTTGTCACAGGAGTAGACTTATGATTTAGTCGCCTTTACCTGAGTAAATAACCAATCTCTTACTCCTTCAATTGTATAAGCTATTCGCCATGTATTTATGTGATTGCTACCAGCATCGTCTCTTTGGCCCGCAGGCACTACCGTCCCTTTTTTAAGCACCGTGTATTTAATATTGCTGTCTTTCGCAATCATTTTTCTTGCATTAGAGGCAAATTCCGCTGCACTTGCTTGGCCGCTCCATGTTGACCTACTTATTTTCGCTCCCGCTGCCTCCATTTTAGCCAAGCTAGCATTCATCCCCGGAAAGGCTCTTTCATCCCCTTCTGATACAACGATCCACATATTTTTTTTAGCTAATACAGTCATTGCCTGCGGATCCCACTGACCAGCTACAAGCATCGATGCCGCGAACAAGTCCGGGTATTTTATATTCATTGCTATGGACATCATGCATCCCCCTGACTGGCCTGTAGCATATAATCTATTTTTATCAATGCTATATTGACTTACTATCGAGTTTATTAGATTTACTGTCGCCTCTAAATCATCTGTCGCTTCCGAATTATCATTCACAATTTGAGTAGAATACTGAGGTGCCAGTACAAAGCATTCATGCTTTTCCTGTTCAGATGGAGTTGCCCAAATTACGCCTCCAAGACCTTGAACTAAAGTCGTGTCAATTACATCACTAGTTGTACCCGCATCGTGAATAAACATTACCAAAGGATACGATTTATTCTTATCGTAATTCTTAGGCACAAATAAATTATACTTCAACGTTTTCCCTGTTTTAGGGTCCTTATATTCGAGTTGTTTAAAGTCATCAACTACAGCATTTATAATTTGGCTATTTACCATTACATTAGAATCAGGTTTATACGTTTCCCCATCAATGGTTATAACATTATCAACTTGTTTTAAAGAAATTTTTACATCTTTTCTCGTATTGGTTCGTCCTTCTTGAACAAATACCGGAGCTTCTTTATCTGAGGCAGAAAGTTCTATTATGACATATCTTCCGTTAGTGCCTTGTGCCGTCTTTGCAGCCGCATTATTGGCATATACTTTTGTTATTGTCCTGCCATCAACTGAGAATGTTGATTCCTTAAGCTTTGAATTATCAACATCTTTGTCATATTCGACTGCTGCTGCCGTTACCTTTTGCCCGTCCCCAAATACCTCAGTAATTGCCGTAACACTTTTTATGTGCTTTGCATTAACATCAGCTGATTCACCGCTTACCGCACATCCCGACAAACTCATCACCATCACACATATCACCGCTATGATTGATAAGTATCTTTTCATTCTAATTCCGGCCTCCTGTTTTTACTGATAACGGTCCCTATGATTACTATATGCACACTCATATTCTCACCGCGTTTCCCTATGGATTTTTTATATAGCACATCTACCCTTCCCTGCTTTTCACTCCGGGGTCTGTCTCGCGATAAAGATTGAGACAGACCCGGTTATTAAAAAATTGCACTTGAACCAATTAGCTCTCTAGCAAGCTCTACTTCCCCATCGCTTTATCCAATGACGACTTACTCGTATTATAATCGTATAACGCCTGGCTATAATTTGTTTTCGCTTCTTTCAGTGATAAAACTGCATCTAAAACATCTAAGTTCGTGCCTACCCCCGTCTTATAACGCACTTCACTAATCCGAAGATTATCTTGGGCCTGGCTTACCGCTACCTGAGTCGTTTCAATTCTTTTTTCTGCTTCGCGCATGCTGAGAAAATACTGTCGAACCTCCAGTTTGACGGTATCCTGTTCCTGGTCAGCAGCAATCTTCGCGGTATCCAGGGCAGCCTCAGCCTGCTTTACCTTCGAATGAACCAGCCCAGAATCCAGGATACTCCATGAAGTAGTCAAGCCTACTGACCAATTATTATTCTCCGTCCCCGGAAACTCACTGTCATTCCAATCTTCCCCCGCCACTACGGTGACCGACGGTCGTTTCCCAGCTTTAGCTACATTAATTCCAGCCTTTGCAACATCGATCTTTGCCTGAAACTCAGCCATTTCCGGTCGGTGCTGCAACGCATACTGTTCGCACCCCGCCAGTGTTAACTCATTTTTATCATACGTAAGCTCGTCTTTTAACGTTAGCTCACTCCCCAATGGCAAGCCCATAACATTGTTAAGCGTAGCCACTGCTAAATCATAATTATTTTGAGCCGTAATCAAACTAGCCTCAGCATCCGCCAGGGAAACCTGACTGGAAAGAAGATCGGTTTTAGCAACCGTGCCTGCTGAATATTGAAGCTGGACATTCATTAGATGCTTCTGATAGTTTGCCACCGTTTCCTGACTCACCGCCAAATTATTCTTGTATTCCAACACACTAAAATAATCGCTGATTACCGATTGTTTCAGTTGCTGCTTGGTAGCTTCCAGGGTTAAATCCGCTACCTTAGAATTCTGCTTGGCTTCCTCAATTTGCCCTTCCAGGCTGCCGCCACTGTATACAGGAAGACTAAAAGAAAATGAATTGTCAAAACTCGTAACCCCGTAATATTGCCAAGCTGGCACCAAAAATCCATTAGGTGCCGCCTTATAAGACTTATATGTAGTATACCGTTCCGCTGCATGGGTGTAGTCCAAGGTAAATCCCTTACCGGCCTCAGCCTGCTTTACTGCCCAATAATTTGTTTTCTGGTTCACCATCGCTTCTTTGATGCTTGGATTATTTTTAAGCGCTAAACTAATGCAATCCTCTACCGTAAGTGACATTGGTGCCGCCAGTACCAACTTGCTGAAAACCAGCACTATCAACGCTATACTTGAAGAAAATATCACTTTTTTCTTGTTTTTCACAAAAATCACTCCTCCGGAAAGTGCGGATAAAGCCTTGCAAGACTTTATCCGCACTTATCTTACTAGCTTCCTGATTTTGATTTATTCAATGGTACGCCGTTGCTTTCGCAACGCATGAATTTTTTCTGTGACCCTTTCTACGACGACAAAAAGAACTGGGATTAAAAAGATTCCAATCGAAGTAGCGGTAAACATTCCACCAACTACTGCCGTCCCCATCGATGTTCTAGCCCCAGCCCCGGCCCCAGTGGCAACAACTAACGGCAAACAGCCAATAATAAAGGCAAATGATGTCATCAGGATTGGCCGCAACCGGATTTTCGCCGCCTCAATTGCGGCCTGGATGGGAGGCATCCCGTTGTCAACCCGAACTTTTGCGAATTCGATAATCAATATGGCGTTTTTCGCTGCTAAGCCAATCAACATAACCAGACCAATTTGCATATACACGCTATTTTCCAGCCCCCGAAGATACTGGAAAAACAATGCACCAAAAATGCCTGAAGGAATAGCGAGCATCACCGCAAAAGGGACGCTCCAGCTTTCATATAGTGCCGCCAAGCAGAGAAAGACAAACACAATCGCCATCCCAAACACTATTGGAGCCCGGTTGCCCGAGATTTTTTCTTCACGACTTTCGCCCGCCCATTCATAAGAATAACCAGTGGGCATCGTTTCCTTTGCCACTTCTTCCAACGCCGTCATAGCCTGGCCGGAACTATAGCCCACTGCCGGACTGCCACTAATTTTAACGGCGTTCACGCCATTAAAACGGGTAATCAGCGACGGAGCGGTTACTTTTTTCGATTGAATCAGAGTATTTAACGGCACCATGACGCCACTAGAACTCTTTACATAAATAGATCGCAGTTCATTCACATCGCCACGAAAATTTGATTCCGCCTGTACTGTAACCTTATAGGTCCGGCCAAATTTATTAAAATCATTGACTTGGGTACCACCAACTGTTGCTTGCAATGTCGTAAACACATCAGCGACACTTACACCCAGTGTTTCAGCTTTCTCACGATCCACTTTGAATTCATAACTGGGCGTATCACTTTTAAAATTAGCTGTTATCGAGCCGATCTCCGGCCGCTGACGAGCTGCTTCAACAAACTGCTGAGACACACTGTCCAATTGCGATAGCGTTCCGCCGCTTTGCGCCTCCAGCATGAAGGAAAATCCACCCGTTATGCCTAACCCCGGCAATGCCGGCGGGGCAAACGATATGACAGTTCCTTCTGGCAATTGGGCTCCATTTGCCATACTCTGGGCAATTTCCGCTTTAATCTGAGTCGCAGCGTCTTTCCGTTCCTCCCACGGTTTCAAAGCAACAAACAGCACTCCCCCGTTGGACTTCGTGCCACCGCTCAATACATCCATGCCCGACAAGCCCATGACATTCAATATTCCAGGCTGGGCTTGTACTTTGGCGGACAACTCTTTTACCGCATCAATAGTACGATTCAAACTCGCCGCCTCCGGCAATCGAATCGTCGTTATAAAAAAGCCCTGATCTTCCTCGGGAACAAACGAGGAAGGAACTACTTTATATAACACACCGGCGCAAATAATTAATACTGCCAACAGCACCATACATAACCGTGCTTTACGAATCGCTTTTCCTAAAAAGCTGCCATACCTTTCAATACTGACGTCAAAAAAATGATTGAAAGCGTCAAAAAACCGTCCCATTATGCCAGCATGGTCATCCGGATTATACGGTTTTAATAACAGCGCACAAAGGGCTGGGGTCAAGGTCAGAGCCACGACCGCCGACAAGGCCATCGACACGGCAATCGTCAATGCAAATTGTTTGTACAAAATCCCCATCATGCCACCAAAAAAAGCGACCGGGATAAATACTGAAGCCAATACAAACGCAATCGCAACTACTGGGCCGGAAACTTCACTCATAGCCTTCTTGGTGGCTTCCATCGGGTTAAGTCCCGAATAACGCATATGATGCTCTACGGCCTCGATAACCACAATGGCATCATCAACGACCAAGCCGATTGCCAACACCATGGCGAACAAAGTTAACGTATTGATAGTAAAACCCAACGCGACAAATGCGCCAAAAGTTCCGATTAACGAGACAGGTACAGCCAGCATCGGAATAAGTGTCGCTCTCCAGCTCTGCAAAAAGACAAATACTACCACTAACACCAATGCCAAAGCTTCCACGAGGGTTTTGAGCACTTCCGTAATTGATTCCCGAACAAAATTACTATTATCGACAACAATCTTGTATTTCAAATCATCCGGGAAATTTTGCGAGGCTTCGGCCAGTACCTCCTTAACCTTGCTGACTGTTTCCAAAATATTGGCACTACTGGTTAACTTAACTGACAAGCCGGTCGAAGGTTGTCCATTTGTCAAAGTATTATAAGTATAATCTTTGCTGCCCATTTCTACCCGAGCTATATCTTTTAGCCGGATAAACGTGCCATCTGACTGAGCCCGTATAATTATGTTTTCGAATTCACTTGGCTCAGTTAACCGCCCCTTAATCCGGGTCGTATATTGAAATTCCGGACTGGAATCATTCGGCATTTTGCCTACTGAACCTGACGCAGCCTGCGTATTTTGGTTTTCAATTGCTGAAGTCACTTCAGTTGTAGAAATGCCTAACTGTTCCATTTTCTGCGGATTCAGCCATATTCGCATACTATAGTCAGAACCGTATTCCACAACATCGCCCACGCCGTCAACCCGTTTAATGGCATCAACCAGATAAACACTGGCATAATTCTTTAAAAACTTGGTATCATATGTTCCGTTTGGTGAATACAGTGTCAAAGTCATGGCCTGATCCTGTGAGGACTGCCGGGTGGTTACCCCGGTCGACTGCACAGTGGTCGGCAGCGACGAAGATACTTCTGCAACCCGGTTTTGCGTTTGTACCGCCGCAATATCCGGATTTTTATCAGATTCGAACTGAACACTTAACTGATACGTGCCGGCATCGGTACTCGTAGACGACATCGACACCATCTCTTCAACACCGTTAATTTCTTCTTCCAGAGTTTGCGCCACCGTCTGGTTCACGACATCGGCATTGGCCCCTAAATAACTGGTGCTGACTGAAACAGTCGGCGGCGAAATCTTAGGATATTGCGCAATGGGAAGAGTAGAAGCGGAAATTAGGCCGATGATGGTAATAATAATCGATAAAACAATCGCAAAAATGGGTCGCTCAATAAAAAATTTTGCCATATGAACATCCCCTATTGTTGAACCGGATTAGTTGATGCGTTATCCGGTTCAATCATCGTTACGTTTACCAGCGAACCTGCTTTTACCTTGTCGATTCCATCTACGACAATCTTGTCTCCGTCCGAAATACCCTCTTCCACCAGAATCATATTGCCAACTTTATCTCCCAGTTTTACGGCTCGTTGTTCAACCTTGTTATCGGTGTTAATTACAAAAACAAAGGTATTGTCCAGTAATTCTTTTACCGCTCGCTGAGGGATTAAAATTGCGGTGTGCCGGACTTCCCCTGCGGCTACAACTCTGGCAAACATGCCGGGAAGTAAAAATTTCTGCGGATTGCTAAATATCGCTTTGATCGTAATAGTACCGGTAGTTGTGCCTATTCCCTTATCAATCTGGTCGACATAGCCGGAAAGAGGATACTCTGAACCGTCACTCAAGGTAAGTTTGAGATTATTTTTAAAGTTGTCGGGTAATGTGCCGTTACCCATTTGGATAAATTTTATATATTCATTTTCACTGATACTAAATTGCACCACAACCGGATCGGTTGTTGAAACATTAGCCAACGTCGTCGACCCTGCCACTACATAGTCTCCGACATTTAAATCATTGACATCGATTCGTCCGTCAACCGGGGAAACAATCAATGTATCCTCGTTGTCTTCTTCCGCTGACCTGAGACTGGCTTCGTTAGCTTGCACCGTCGCTAAGTCTTGATCGGCTTGAGCTGCCTCGGTATCTAACGTCTGCTGCGCAATCGCGTCCTGTTCCGCCAAACTTTTGTATCTGGTCACATTCCGCTGGCTGTTATTTAATGCCGCCTGTGACTTGGCTAAATTAGCCTGTGCCGAACGGATTGCCGATCGATATTGCTTATTATCGATCCGGAACAGCGGCTGACCCTTATATACACTATCGCCGCCCTTTACCATCTTTCCCACGATCTTGCCGGAAATTCTAGCTAAGATTTTCACCTCATTTTTCGCTTGCACTTTCCCGACAAACTCATAATTAATGGGCGTATCCTTGCTAGTTACCTGCATCGCTTTCACAGTTACCGGCGGAGTTTGCGCCGTCTGTTTCTTGTTTAATACACCGCTGCGAACCACGAAAAAGGCCAGTAAAATCATCACTACGCCAAATCCTACATAAATTAGTCTGCGATCTTTAAGTTTCATTTAGTAGTTCCTCCTGATTACAAACTCTGCTGTTGTTATTGACAGTGTAATAACAACAGCAGGAAACAACCTTATTTTCAACAACCTTTTATGAAACACCATTTAGAAGTTTTTAACTGCATCAGCCTAAGCATGAAAAAGCATCCTATTTTTAGCCGTGTGTATATAATATCTTGTTTTAGTTGCTATTGCAACTTTAAAGGCCAAAAAATTAGCCTCCTAAAATGCGTAGGCTAATTTGGGGCATATACAGATATTAACCTTAATGGTTATCATTGATTTTACTATAATTATAGAATACTATTTTGACAAATTTATGACTTAAATGTGACAAATTTGTGACATCATGGGAATAATCTTTTCCCAATGATAGCGTCACTATAACAGTCTACAGACTAAAACCTTGACCTGTATGAACCCAATCGCCATAGCAATAGCTGCATGATAACCTGATAAAGTAGCAGCAATTTATCAATAACATTTCTGAAATCCCCACACGGATTTCTTGCTGATATGCTGAAATAACATCTCACTATCATTAACGTGTTCCACAAAGCATAAAAAAGTTCTCTGAAAAAATCGCCTGAAGGCTTGAATTCTCTATGGTTCACTCGGCAAGAATTAAACCGTTCCCAGCTCCGTAGAGCGAAAACTACTCAGGCTTACCCTTTTTGTCATACTCCTTCTTAACTGGGCGACATTTCCAAGATCAATAGCCGCTAAGGACAAATTTTCTTTACAAGTTTGAGATAGATAGTCACTACTTCAGGGCAAATATATTTTAATTAAGTCGACTTTTTTCCACTTTTTGCAGAAGCACGCTTTCGAGGCACAGTTTGTTTTAACGCAAGATTTTTAATTCTTTCTTCCTCTTTGCGCTTCTGGTATTCTTCTTCCTTATGTTTTCGTACAGTCTCAATTTGCTCTGTTATAAGGCGTACCTCCTCCCGGATTTCGCCCCCGATTTTATCCTGTAAGTCGACGTTACAGAAAATCAAATATTTGTCAAAAGCAAAAGGATATTCGAACATCTTTATGCCAACCTCATCAGAAAACTTTACCCTTACTATTTTTTCTACCTGTTCTATTATACTGCCAATCCCGAACTGGCGATGCACGACTTGCTCATGAATCATATTCATCAAACTTTTCACCCTCTCGTCATTTATTGCTTCAACTCTTGGCGATATAACCATACTTGTCTTTTGAATAACAACGTGAGTAAAACCATCCGAGTTATCTCTGTGGTTTTGCTTTAAATTCCGCCCAAGGGCGTCTACCGCCATAATATTTTTGAGAAATATGCTCCTGTTTCTCTTCATCTAGCAAACGAAAACGTGCAAATGCTTTTTCAATACTGACCTGTATAGCCTGTTCTGGTGTACCTTAGTATCAAAAGGAAGGCCCGATTTGCCCACGTCGCTAATACCCGTATTACCATCGGCTTATCGCAATGAATTTCAGGTTTACATATCTTGTTCTTGCGCATGTAACGTTGATGTAATCATTCATCATGCTCCATCCCTATCTAAATATTCGGCTTTAACCGTAAAAAATGCAGCCCGGGTGATGGCAACTGGACTTATGTTTACCAAAACTGCACGCTGCATTCTTATTTTATCATAAAATTTTCTTTCGATGTAAGAGCAAATCAAAAAAAATTATTGATTGTATAACCTATATGTGATATATTAATAAGTTTCACCTTCACTACGATAATAGAAAAAGGATAAATTTTCTTTCGTCATCCTCATCCCCACAGCGAGCCCTAGATCTCCTTCCACATCCAATACCAGCAACATTTAGCCTGTCTTCTTCTATGCCTATAAGCAATAAAATCTCAAATTCTTCCGAAGCAACGAATATTCTGTATCATGCCCCTGATATATTTTTTTATTGTGCAAGTATCTCTCTCAAAACTTCTTTCCCGTGTATGATGCCTAACAATTCATCTTCCGTCCTTATCATGTCATTGCGTGACTTGAAATACCGATTTACTTTCATTGCAAGTTCCTTCAAATCATCGTCAATCGAAGAAATGAAATTGGTTATACTTTTGCCTTCATACACGACACAAAGGTACGGAGCTACAATGTATTTCACGTCATAGAGCATAGATTCCTCCACCCAGTAGTCAACATGAGAAAGAACCATCCGCTTCTTCATGAGCCTTGTATACAAATCCAAGCCATCTCCGCTAGATTCCCAGAAATCCACATATACATAATCAAACTGATTCAAAAACCTTTCATTATAGAAATCAAAGGCGTCCCCGTGAATGATTTTAAGCTTCTTGTCCGTCTTAAACTGGGGCCGGATATAGGTCTCAAAGAGATGGATAACGTCATCGTTGATTTCCACCACCGTGACGCTCTCAACCTCATCTTTTAGCAACCAAAGATAAGGAAGGACTCCTATTCCAAGCCCCATGGTCAGACATTTCCCATGCCCTTTTTCAATACCGTCTCCCATGCTCTTTATTTCACTGCTAACAGGAGACATCCATACTTTCCCGCCTTCTTTCAAAACTGGCAACTCAATGTCTCTTTCAAAATATCCGATGGGATGGTGGTGGAATAGGTATCTTCCCATGGGCTGGTGGAAGTTCATGCTCATTAAAGTTCTTTTCTTAATGGTACATTTCTCAAACTTCACGGTCTTGGACTCCACGTTATCAAGCTTCACGTCCCTATAATACTGATTATCTGTATGGATTTTTAAATCGTATTTCAAGCCATCATGAGGAACGTTGTACTTTTTAAGTATTTCAATCAGCTCTTTTTCCTTCTGCGGAGTAAGAATCCTTTCCGTATAGTTCAGGATAGTTGTGATATAGTCATCCACAGCCACCATGGAGCATATGAGGTTCTTCATTGCTATATCCAATTCCGTATTTCTTTCAAATCTAATCATTATTACCTCGAATCTACGTTATACAATTAGTTATTTTCACGTTTTTCCGCACATAAAATTATAAAAAACGTGTAGTTATAACAACTGGACTTACGTTGTTATAACTACACGTTGCATATTTATTATATCATTCTTTTATCGGCAGATGTAAGCGAAACCTTTCTGGTATATTAATTCATTAGTTAATTCGTAAGTTAGAATTGGATCATACCACCTTGACTAATGCTTAATAACTCCTAAAAGAAACCCATTCCTATCTCCGAATAAATCATTGCAGCTTAGCACCCGCATACGAAAAAGCTTTTGATACGCATCACAGTAAAAATTTAAACTAAGCTTTGATATTTCCCAACAGCCACTCATCTGTTACGTAAAAATCACAAGGAAATACTCCGCCATCTGCCTCCATCTCCAAGTTGCATTGACAACGTCCACTCATCCCGCATACTTCAGGTGCATATCGGTACCGTCAAGATTGTTTCGCAAATTTGTTTGCAGCCAGGGAAAAACTAAAGTCAACCAGCAATAAAATCCGACTCAAGGCCGGTATTTTCTAGATGTGTCATACTCATATATCTCTCATTACCCCACTGGGTTTCGACAACATGTCGGAGACGGGCGCAAGCTAACATAAGAGCGGATTGCCCATCTGGAAAAGTGCCAATTACCCTTGTTCGGCGCCGTATTTCTCGGTTCAAACGTTCAATCACATTGTTTGTTCGTATTCTTATCCAATGTTCTCCCTGAAAATCCATATAGGCTAGGGTTTCCTCAATGCTACTGGCTACCTTTGTGGCAGCTTCCTTGAGTTTCATTTCCTGTAGGGATTGTATAACCTGTTTAGCCTTTTCTCTAGCAGCATCTTTGTTCTCCTGAGCATGGATTGCTTTGAGCATTTTAGCTACTATTTTGATTTTGGAGCGAGGAACAACGGAAAATACGTTACGGTAGAAGTGAACGGTACAACGCTGGTATTTGGCATAAGGAAATACCTCACCCACCGCCTCCAATATGCTCAGACATTTATCGCCGACAACGAGCTTTACTCCATCTAAGCCCCGACCTTTCAGCCACTGATAGTGGCGGGAGATAGCTTGTTTCCCCACAGAGTTTCTGTAATATCCTCCACCCGCCGTACAGATACACCAGCCAGATACATTTCAATAAGAGCTTCTTCTAAGGAACTTTCCCTGCAGCGATACATCTCGTTGATGGCAGTGGCCATGGCCTTTTCCTGAATCCTGGGGGCGCTAACTTTTTTCGTTTGCTTTTATTTCTTAGGTTTAGTCCTTCTGCTTTATAAAGCCTGTATACCTGTTGTGTTTGATTTTCCAGCCTTCACGGCGCAAAAGAACATGAATCCGCCTATATCCGTATCGAACCCGTATGCCGGCAATTTCTTCGATCCTCATTCGTAAAAAGGCCTGCTCATCTTTTTTAGGTTTTCTCCTGTAGAGGGAACGGTTTATCTTCAGCACTCTGCAGGACCGGCGTTCGCTCACTTTATAAACCCGTCCTAGATAGCTTTTTTGACAGTACGTCCTGCAGCCTGACCTTATCCAGGCTCAAATCAGCAACCAGCTGTTTGAGCTTTCGGTTTTCTTCTTCCAGTTATTTTAACCGTTTGATATCACTGAGAAGCATGTCACCAAATTTATTTTTCCAGCGATAAAACGTCTGCTCTGATACGCCAACCCTACTGCATACCTCGTCTACGGGTGTCCCTAATTCCGCTTGTTTAAGCACAAAAGCAATTTGTTCATCCATATATTTTGTTTTTCTCATGCTGCCCCCCCTTTATTCCATATTAGTATTTTTCTCATTTTTAGTGGACTACCTTTTGGGGATGAAGATCAGTACTTTGTGGACAAAAAAAATCATTACAAGAGGCAGTTCGCCACGCTGGCGTAAACAATATATCGGCATGACTGGTGATGATGTAAAGCACTAGAAAAAATTGGAAAAAGAAAACGCCAGGCTTAGAAATAAGCCTTCATAACGTTATTTTGATGTAGAAAGGGAAACTTCTTAGCCGCGGCAAAGCGTAAGCAGTTATTGAAACAATGCAAAAGAAGTAAAAGATCTTCGGCTTACCTGGCAATAGGCCAGTCTAAGCCTTATAACCTACTGAAATAGATAAACATTCGCTAGTTGAAGTCAAGCTATAATTACATACAAAATTATAACTTGACTTTTGCTCTCAGATTACGTTAGAATTATAAATGCATTTAATTATGCAATGACAATATAAAAAAATACAAATTGAAACGACACACGTAGAGCATAGCTCGTAAATCTGATTACGGTACATACATCAGACGTGTGTTGTTTTTTGTGTAAAAATATGTAATTCATTGAGGGCAACGGCACACGTTTGGCAACCCCGTAATTCTGACTACGGACATGCCAATGTGTGTCGTTTCTATATTTCGAAATGTGAAAGGAGTCTTTATGAAAAAAACAGATCATCAAACTGAAAGAGGTACCGCTATGTTTTCTGCATCTGAGCACAAGCCGGAAATAATTGTGTTCGTCGCGGCTTTTTCCGCTTTCCTGGCAACATTCAACGAAACATTTCTCAACGTCGCTTTCTCCCCTATCATGGCCGATCTTGAAGTAGGGGTCTCCACTGTTCAATGGCTTGCCACCGCCTACATGTTAGGTGCTGCAATCATGGTTCCCGTGTCCGCTTTCCTGTATCGAAGCGTACCGACGAAGCGCCTGTATCTGATTACCGTAAGTCTACTCGTGGTTGGAAGCGTAATCGGCGCCCTCGCCATGAACTTTCCCATGTTACTCGTCGGCCGTATCGTCCAGGCACTGGGAACCGGCATGCTCATTCCGATCGGGATGAACATAACTTTGGAAGTTGCGCCAAGACCCAAACTCGGCACCTACATGGGCATCATGGGTGCTATGACCACGCTGGGGCCTTCGCTTAGCGTAATTGTGGCCGGTGTTCTACTTGCGTTCTTCAACTGGCAAATGCTTCTCTGGGTGTTCGCTGCGCTGTCCGGCATCTGTTTCATTTGCGGAGCCTGTCTGCTCGGAAATGTCGCCGATCTTAAGCATCCTAAACTCGATGTCACTTCCACCACTCTGATAAGTATTGCGCTCATCGGCATACTCTACGGCGTATCCACGATCTTCTCCGACAATATTTCAATTGCCCTGCTTGCATTTGTTGTCGGCATCCTTTTCCTGATTGCATTCATTGCACGCCAAAAAAATCTTTCCGAACCGCTTATTGATCTCAGACCGCTATCCGTCAAACCGTTTGCAGTCGGCGTCATCATCAACATGATTTCGCTTGTAGTCATATTTGCCTTGAACATCGTCATGCCGCTGTTCCTTCAGAGTGCGCTCGAGGCATCGGCTCTCGACGCGTCCCTCACACTTTTCCCCGCGATTTTGCTCTCCTGTGTGGTCTCCCCGATTGCAGGAAGAGTATATGACAGGGACGGTGCCAAGACTCTTTTGCCTCTGGGATTCGCTCTTATTTGTATTTGCACTGTCGCATTGGCATTCGTCCATGATACCGGATCACTTGTACTTCTTGCAATCCTCTATATTCCCGTCATCTGTGGCTCAGCGCTTATTATCGGACCTGTGCAAAGCTTGGCGCTTTCGCATCTTACTCCAGAGCTCAATCCACATGGTATTACAGTGATGAGCACCGGCTTCCAGATTGCCGGATGCCTCGGGTCTTCGCTTTTCTCCGGCGTATATTCTCTGTCTGCTGCAGCCAGCAATGGATTCACGACCTCATGCCTGCTTGGGACGTTATTCGCTCTCGCCGGATTCTTCCTGTCCATGTATGTAAGACGTCTCAGCAAGAGATGGGAAACAGGCAGAGCACCAGCCCGTAGTCTTATGACAGTAGGCATCGCATCTGTAATGAAGTACGACGCCTACTGTGTTCCCGTACATGCAACCGTACTCGATGCCCTGCGGTGCATGACTGACAATAAGACGAGCGGCCTTCCGGTCGTAGCTGCTGACGGCTATATAGCAGGCTTCATTTCCAATGGTGATATCGTTCGCTTCATGTTCGGCAAGGACTCCGAAAATTCCGATTTTGCTTCGATATACCCCCTATGGCACAACTCCAAGGTTCTAGATGAGAGACTTTCCGAGCTGAACAGGATCAACGTTATGGAATTCGCAACACGCAAAATCGTCGCAGTCGAACTGTCCGATGATATCGAGGCACTTTTTAATGCTTTCTCCGACAGACGCATCAAAAAGGTTCCTGTCCACGAAGCGGGAAAAATGGTCGGCACAGTTAGCCGGTCCGATCTGATGAGACAACTCATTACTAATTCTCCCCTTCTCGAACAATGACACACAGCAATAAACGGCTCTGATGCAAAATTCTCACCAATCAAAATTCCCCTCCCATTTACCAAAATATCAAGTTGTAAACTCATAAGTTCATTTATAAATTTGACCTCAAGCAAGGCAGATTGAACACCTTCAACCTGCCCCTTTCCCAATTATAGGTTCTGGTGCAATTTTTTTGTAAAGCACACCGATTATTCTATAGGGCACCAGCAGATCAAACTGTTATACCCATAATTCTATTTATAAATTCATACTCTGATAGGACAGACTGAATTTCTTTGATCTGTCCTTTTCTAATCATATGCATAGCCTCAATACCACAAATAGTTCTTTCTGCAGTTTCAAAACTACCAAATCCCAACATTGGCCTGCTTTTGCGCTTAATAAACCTATGGTCTTGCTCAATAAGATTGTTCAAATACTTTATCTTACGAATTGTTATTTTACTTGAAATGTTTCCTGCATATATCATTTCATTAATAGCTATTTCAGTTGCTGCATACTTGTCAGTTGTAATTACTCTTGGTTGCTGATTATGTCTGGCTTTTAGAGCCTTTTCAAAGAACTTCTTCGCCGCATCTTTATCACGATATTCCGATACATAGAAATCTATAGTGTTTCCTTCAGAATCTACTGCTCTATATAAATACGCATTTTTACCTTTGATTTTCAAATACGTCTCATCCATTCGCCACGAATCATTCGTCGGCTTAAGATATTTTCGAATTTGCTCATTTAAAATTGGTGCATATTGATGTATCCACCTCATTATCGTCGTATGAACTAGCCTTAATCCCCTCTCATACATCATTTCCATTAGCATTGTATACCTCTTTCTGGGTAAGTTCATAAAAATGATTTGTAGTCATATTGAAGTTGATAACAGATTTATTCACGGTATTATCCTCTTCTGCAAAACATTTCACAGTTCTGGCGGAACGATTAATCCCGCTTTAAAAAGAGCTTCGTTATCTGGAATATAGCCAAAGGTTTTTTTGATTAGGTAAGGTATTGCCATATGCCATATTCGAAAACTCTTCGCTACAATGCCGGCGGTGTGCTTGAAAGTATTCATCCGGGAAAGCTGTGGGGAAAATAAACATGGTTGTAACGCGCATCCCGTTGACAGCCGGGTCTTTCTGTTTCAATAAGGATATAGAGCCGGGGAGCTTGTTCTGTATCCAGAACAATATTCAGATTGGCTACTTTTTTATTCTTAGGGGTTCCCTGCGCATCCGATAGGCAGCCATTTTTCCATTGATTTTTTCCCACCCATCCATGTTGCACCCAAATCGGCGATTTTTTCTCCCATTGCAAGCCGATATGAGCAGGATGCCAGAGGCGATAGCTTTCGCTATCACGATTCATAAAATACCAGCCAAACATTTCAGGAGTAACGCCCTCAAAATCATGAATAACCGTAAAGTTTTTCAGTTTATCACTGGACTCATCCCGCCAACGGCGCATTTCAATCTCATGCTGTGCAGCCTGGAGCCAATCAGTATATTGAAATTCCGTGTGGATTCCTCCCTAAAGTTAAATTGCTTAGTCAAATAGATTTAGTGGAAATATGTTTTTTCATGGGAATGCGAACTATATTTCTATTCTGCAGACATGGCAAGATACCAATTTCTAAATTCAATAGAGAAGTGATTCAAGTGCCCACGCACAAGGGTGTCTGGTGCGGTTTTAGGTATGATTGCAGTTAATTTAGCCTGCATTCCGTCTTTGCAGTCGCGTAGTTCATGCAGTGCATAGGCAATTAATTTTCCGTTTTTGCTCTTTATAATTGCAGCAAAACCGATTGGATAATCTTTATCTGCTGGAACTGGCATTGTTGAATCGATAGCAGTAAGATTCAAGAAAAAATGCCACGGATATTCGAATTCTCCAAAGTTCTCAACCACCTCTACTCGTCCGTCCGGCAACATACGATTGCAATAGTGATCGGGATGTGCGGCACGTAATGCACTCTCGTCCCCTCGTTTCACCATGCCGGTGAACCAGTTATGGAATTGCTCTGCCCTCACTTTAGGCATTTCTATCACGACAAATCCGGACTTCCATTCTCCATTTGAATCGTCAGCCCACTTTTCTGCTTGAACGGTAGCCGAGTCAAGTTCTTCCTTCATTAGGGTTATCATTGCGTCACTGCCAATTTTGTTCTTCAAAAAGGCAAACGCTCTACATGCTCTCGTCAGTTCCATATTTCGAACATCTTGTTCAACCAGGGATTCTTCGCCAAAATAAAACTTTACTGAATTGGATGATTTTTTTGTGGTACTCATGACTTTCTACCTCCAATTTACTATAATTTAAAACAACGCTGTGTTGTTTTAAATTATAGTACGGAAGCCTTCATAATCAATGAACATAAATTTTGAATGTGTTAAATAACAATAAAAATATTACCTTGGAGGTACCCATGAATACAAATATTAATTCAACAAAAATGTATTGTACCCGTCAAAAAATTATAAAGGCATTCCTTGATTTATATTCTAAAAAGAGCTTTGAACAGATTTATATCAAGTCTTTGACTGAAGCGGCAGGAATAAATCGTGGCACTTTTTATCTTCACTATCTGGATTTGGAGGATCTTATTACGACAATTGAAATTAAGCAATTAGACGCCATTACTAAACTTGTTAAAGAGTTTCATCACTTTTACTATTCGCGTAAAAATGACGAATTTGCTCAATTTTTCAAACCCATATTTAGTTATATTGTTGAAAATAAAAACTTGTTCAAAATTCTTACAAGTTCTCATAGCCGCCCAAATTTTAGACAGTCTTTCAAAATGATAATGAAAAATAATTTTACTCAGAGATTCCATTCTGTTTTAAGGGCAGCAAAGGATAAAGAATTATTTAAAAAAGAATACATCATTGAAAGCCTTATTTCTGGTAATCTTGGCATGATAATACACTGGATTCAATCAGATATTAATCTTTCTTCAGATGAATTGGCAGAGTTAATTAGCTACACTGTGGTTAAAAGTCCTCTCGACATAATTGAGGGTAATATTAAGTGAGACTGTAATGCCCCCCGAAAATGAGACAGTTTTAAGCCCAATATTTGGAAATTTCATGATAAACTGGACACTAAATTAAAAGGCGAATTGTCAAGCTAAGCGGAACAGGCAGCCGCAAAAATTTCGAATGGAGTCTTCCAGCCTAGTCTTTTACGCAATGAGTTTTTCTTTGTTTTGCTTAGTGTTGCACTTAGATTTTAAATTCACCAAAAACTTCTCCCATATTTAGATCTATCAATGGAAGAATTAAGGGGGAACCTAAAAACGAACTTGATCATTTGCCGCCCTATTTGCGAAAGTTTGTACTAAATCTGAAAAATACCGATTTCATAGATACTGCTACTTAGAAAAACGACGTAAGGAATTAGAAAATAAGATACTAGAGAAGGATTAATGGGAATGGCATATGTTCAGGCGATATTATTAAAGAGCAATGCCTTTTATTTATCACTTATTCTTAAACACAACGGATGCCATTTTTATTACCTTTACGTATAATAGTTTATATGCTAAACTATTAATATGATAGACAAAATTTCTCAGCAATCAAAAATCTCAACTGACGCTATTACACAAAACCTTAGTCTAAGCATGGCTCGACTAATTATGTGCTTTAAACGACTCGAACGTTATCCTCGTACTTTCGGAAAGGCTGGCCGTTTGACCCTCAGTGAAATTCATACTATTGATGCTATCGGTTGTGGAGAAGGTATTCAAATGAGTGAATTAGCGGCTCGGTTAGATGTTACCAAAGGAGCAGTCACTCAAATTATCAGTCGGCTGGAGGTTAAAGAATTAGTTTGCCGTATTCCACATCCAACTGACTCCAGGTACACTATCGTTTCATTGACTAAAACAGGATTACTTGCCTATCAGGCCCATGCTGAATTAGATCAAAAACTGTATCGTAAATTCAGCGCACAACTAGCTCCTCAAGAAATTGAAACTTTTAAAACATGCATTGATAAGCTTTGTGAAATCTTACAAGAGTAATTTTTTTTACAGAAATAGTTTAGTATGTAAACTATTTCTGTAAAAAGCAAAACAACTGGAAAGGGTGAACTTATTTTGAAAAACAATATTCCATTAATAGAAGTTGATGAAGTGCAAGTAGCGATAATTATGGATAATACGATTGATGCTTTTATGACCGGTAATAGTATTGTCCATCGATTTAGCAGCTCCCATAGCCCCGTTACTATCGATGATGGTTTTTCACCAATGCTCGCTGAACATGGATTTTCGGCAATGATTCAAGTTAAATCCCGAAATAAGCAAGGTGCTATATTATTAGACACCGGTATAAGCCCAGGTGGTTTCTTACACAATTTGAAAGCTATGAGAATTAACATAAATGATTTGCAAGCAGTTGTACTCAGCCATGGACACTTTGATCATACTGCGGGCTTACCTTCCCTTATTGATAGGTTAGAGTCTCATCGCATATCACTTGTATTTCATCCAGATGCATTATTGGAAAGAAAAGTGGTAATGCCTAGTGGCTATGAGCAAAATGTCTCCGCTCCGAAATTAACCATTGATCAACGAAAAAACGTAGTGTTTCTCGAAAAGAGCAATCCTACCCTTTTAGTTGATGATATGATTCTTGTTTCCGGCGAAATTCCCCGCATTACAGATTTCGAAACAGGTTTCCCTGTCCATTATACCAAACGAAATGGACATTGGGGAAATGATCCAATATTAAGGGATGACCAGAGCGTTATTGTAAAAGTTCGTGGTCAAGGCTTAGTGATTATTACCGGTTGTTGCCACTCTGGTATTATTAATACTATCCGCCATGCTCAGACCTTGACTGGTTGCCAACAAATTTATGCAGTTTTAGGCGGTTTTCATTTAACCGGTGGACTATTCGAGAAAATTATCCCTTCCACTATTGCAGAATTACAAAAAATTAATCCAACTTATCTAATGCCTGGCCACTGCACAGGTTGGTCTGCCATACACCAAATTGCCCAAGCAATGCCGAAAGCATTTATACCCAATAATGTTGGTACTACACTGATTTTCCAATCCAATATAACGCCTCAGTAATTACATACTTTCCAAATTCCGATATGAAAGAAGGGTTATTAATGCCTCTATTTAACGTTTGTCCCTGGTGGATTGGCTATTTTCTCATCAATCCTCTACGCCATTTCATTCAAAATCCTACTGAAATTATCTCACCATATATTAAAGAAGGTATGACAGTTATTGAACCTGGGCCTGGTATGGGCTTTTTTACACTCGAGTTAGCAAAGAAGGTCGGAACCTCCGGTTCTGTCATAGCTATTGACATTCAGCCTAAAATGCTTGAAGGTCTAAAAAAACGTGCAAAAAAGGCAGGTCTTCTTGAAAGAATTGATACTCGTTTAGCTCAACCTGAATCCTTGGGTATAAATCAACTAGCTACTACCGTTGATTTTGTATTTGCATTTGCCGTTGTGCACGAGCTACCTAATGTCAATTCATTTTTTCTTGAAATTTCACGATCCTTAAAACCTGAGGCCTGTCTCTTATTAGTCGAACCAACGGGACACGTAAGCAACGAACAATTTGAAATGGAATTAAAAATTGCTTCACAAGTAGAGCTTGAGGTTATTGATCGTCCTTCTATTCGCCGCAGTCATTCCGCTTTACTAAAAAAGCTTACAACGCCTTAATAAAAAAGTTTAGTGGCTATCCATTGATAACTTTTTTTGATTATTTCAAACTAAGCTGTTTCTCCGGTCAAGGAAAAGCAGCTTAGTTTTCGTTGATAATATTTAGCAGTTGACTACGGGGAAATGGCGGTAATTAAGCGGTTCATTTTGAATAGCCAGAGTGGCATAAAAATGCTCTTCCACCTAGATCAACCATAGCTTTAAAAAAGATTAATACAAAAGGTTGCCTATTGATATTATTGAAAAACTTCTTCCATATTTAGATTTAACTATGGGAAAAGTTAAGCAAGAAGCTATAAGTGCCCTGGATCATTAATCTCTAAGCAACATGAGCGTCAGACAGCGAAGACTCCCCCCGCCTGCCAAAAGGGCACGAGGATGAAATTCTATGACTTCTATCCCCCTACTGTATAGCTGCTTTTTTGTCTGTGCCTTAAGGGCAATGTCATAATGAAACATAGTTTTAGCATCAAACGGTATAAACGAACAAGCCCACTGCTGCTGTTCCTCATCTGATACCGAAATAAGTTCCATTTGTCGTTCAAACATAAACTGCCTGAAATCTGCAATATCCTGTCTGCCGTTTTGAGTAATAAGTTGAGCCTTTAAAAAGGCTGGCAGATATACAAGTGCCAAGTTATCATTGACTTTTCCAAACAACATGTCGGGATGCATATAACGTCTGGCTTTCACAACATCGACATAAATGATTTCCGGAAATAGCGTCAGCGCATAGGAGATAAACTTTTCCACCGATTCCAGACGGTGCCGCTCAGTACTGGCAACAAATGCTGTCCTAGGAGACAATATTAAAAATCCCTCAAATTGATCCGTTTCTGCAAATTCATAACAAATGGGTACTCCCAGGTTTGTCAGAGCTTCTTTAACAACAATGTCTTCTCCAGCTCGCCCGTATCCCATTTTCGACAACACAGCACCAACCCGGGTGATAACCGAGCTGTCATTTAGATAAGCCAGACTAGCTAATACATTCATTTTGTCCTTATTCTTCTGAACAAATTCAGCTAGTTCATACACCTCAATTTGATGGTCTAGCAGTAAAGATTTATAGCGATCATGTTCAGCTACATATTGCTCGGCATCAGGCACTTGATCAAACATATAATACCCGGTAGTAACAGCATTCATATTAGTTATTGATACCATAGGCTTATGTATCATGACCGCTCTAAGTCGACCAAAGCTCTCAGTGCCAAAGGTGATTAAAGGCGATTTAACTGCCATACAGCTCCCTCCTCCTGTTTAGTTATTTTAGTTTGTCAGATTCATCTCTTGTTAACTCCAATTAATCAGCAAAAAAGTTAAAGGAGCTATCTCTCATTGGGTTCATAAAACCTATTTTCAGACGGCCCCTTTCTATTACACAATTATTTATACGGTTCGCTTTGGCTGCAAGGTATAGTTTTCTCTGAAGTTGTCGAGCTTTATCATTGGTGTTGTTAGCCTGTTGGGCATTCACTCGCTCTTACCCCCGTTGAAAACATGAATAAAGTTGTGCCCCTTCCCTATATGCCGTTTTTCTGTCGGCATAATCATAGGTACTATGGGCACTTCTGACTACCTCTTTGCCGATGGCAACTTCGCGCTTGCTTATATGCCACCTCGTTACATCAATTTCTCAATGTGCAAAGTAGGTTCTCTCCAGTTCCTTTGAATACTGTTTTGGCGTGTCGCTACCCATACACCGCAGGGTTCTCTCGGCATTGCATCTTGGGTTCTTCATACCTTCTGCTGCCTTCGCCGTTGATAGCGCGGCTCGGCTCCCTGTTGCCCCTTTGGGGGTGTCAATGTCGATGCGGCAGTATTCACTTTATGTTACACCCCGCCAAATTGTCGTGCTTGAAATCAAGCTACACAACGCCTCAGAGCACCGATTACTCCGTACCCTGGTTGCTGACTACGAGACTGCCCTACCTTTATCCCGACAGGACTTTCACCTGCAAGCATCCAAAAGCTTAGCTGGACGCGACTATCAACGCCACGCACTCCACATGCGATTTGATAGAAGATAATACTAATACGCGAAATTGGAGTTTTGCGAAAGGTTCTTACCCCCTTATCGCAGGGGGGGCGGAATTCAGTTCAACACCAAACCACGGCTCATTCCATTACATTTTATTCATTCATAAAAATCTTCTCATTTAACAATTCCAATTTTTATCAGCCACTGTTGGACATCAAAACGTACACTGTCTGGATTCTCTTGCGCTCGTTTGCCTTCAATACCAATTCCCTGCAATACCTTAGCGCCCTTCGCATATTTTGGTATGCTGCTTTCCTTGCCCGTCAACACATCACCAGCCGAAGTACAGAATGGGATGATGGTCTTACCCTTGAAATCATAACTTTCCATAAAGGAATAGATTGCCATCGGCATATCACTCCACCAGATTGGGTAGCCAAGGAAAATCACATCATAGTCCTTCATATTCTCTACCTTAGTCGCAAGTTCCGGACGTGCATTATCTGCAAGTTCCTTTTTCGCTACCTCAGTGCATTCTTTATAGTTTTCTGGATACGTATTTACGGTCTTAATCTCAAATGTATCTGCTCCCGTTGCCTCTGCAATCATGTCCGCGACAATATGCGTATTGCCCTTAGAAATATTGCCTACCGCATAGTTATCGCCCGTTCGGGAAAAGTATGCTACAAGGATTGTCTTACCCTGCACTTTTTCTTGAGCAGCCGCCTGCGCACTGCCCGATGACGAAGCCGGTGTTGCCATAGCAACTTTCTGGCTCGAAGAGCTACTGCTATTTTCCATCGTATTGCCACAGGCTGCAAATAGCATCATCACACCAAGGGACAGTATGGCAATAAACAACTTTTTCATAACCTCATTCTCCCAATCCGAATTAAAATCAATGAGTTTTCTTCAGATACTGAAGATCACCGTACCAATAGGACGCCGTCGTACCTCCATCGATGAGGTAATCCGCTCCTGTAACGAAACGACCGCGTTTACTCATAAGAAACTCAGCAAGCTCACCCACTTCATCTGTCGTGCCGGCACGTCCTGCTGGGCAAAGGGAAAGCATCTTGCGATAGCCTTCACCGCGTGGACCATTCAGTTCATCATTTGCCAGTGGTGTAATGATGACCCCTGGACTGATGGAATTAATCGTTGCTCCCCGCTTGCCCCAGCGCGTTGCTTCATACATAACGCGCAGTACATTACAACGCTTCGAATACTGATATGCCTTGAGCGTATCAGTGATATCCTTGATAAACGGAAGCTCCAGAAGTTCTTCTGTCGGCGTAGTTGCCAGTTGCATATTCTCCTCGTCGGAAAGCGCACCGAGACGATGACCCGACTGCGATGAAATGATGATTCCCGAGCCACCATCAGCTATGGCCTTGCTAAACTCCTCCAGTAACACTGCCGTGCCATAGAGATCAACTTTCAAGATAACCGCTACCGGAGCCTGGGATGGCGATACACCCGCTGCATTGATAAGATTCGTGATAGGCCCAAACTCCTTCGCATGTTCGATGAGCTTCAGAATTGACTCACGAGAGGAAATATCCACAGATATTGCACTAACCTCAAACCCTGCGTCTACAAGGACCTTTGCTGCCGTATCGGCATTTTCCTGATGCAAATCCGCCAAAACCACATGCCTGCCAGCTCCCACCCTGCGGGCAATGGCCTGTCCAATAGAACCAGCACCAACCAATACTACAACATCTTTTTTCTTATTACTCATTATATATCCCCTTTTAATTAATATTTATATTTCATGCTGTTTGAAGCATAAGACCCCATATATCCTGCTCCACAGACAGATATCCCTGCTAATAATAAATGTTTGTTAGCCTACGCAAACAGTTTACACATCCTTACAAACACATCTTAAATATGTTTTCCACGTCCCCCGGTGTCAGAGGTTTGAACCCTTGTAATAGATCACCGCCACAGGCTTTCTTCGCCATAGCCTTAAAGTTTGTATCATCAATACCTATTTCGGTGAGGGTTCTTTGCAGGCCCAACGTCTTGAACAGAAAATCGCTCAGGGACGCAATCGCCCGCTTTGCACCATCCATATCGGAAAGCGATGCATCTACACCGAACACATTAACACCGAATTTCTTAAACTGCGGTGCAGTAGTTTCATCCAGAATATACTCCATCCATCGGGGTGTAAGAATGGCAAGGCCTAGTCCATGGGTAACGTCATAAAAAGCAGAAAGCTCGTGCTCCATGGCATGGCAGCAGGCAGCCTGGGAACGACCGGTTTGGAGGAACCCATTCAGCGCCCATGAGGAAGCCCACATAAGGTTGGCTCGCGTTTCATAGTTTTTCGGTTCCTTTACGGCAATCGGAGCGTATTTGACGACAGTTTTTATCATGGCTTCCATAACACGGTCTACCATATCCATTTTTCCCGCAGCGACAAAATAAGAGACATCAAAAATGTGCGATAAAATATCCGCAGCACCGCAAACAGTCTGGAATGCACTGACGGAATAAGTATTGGCAGGGTCAAGGAAAGATACCTTGGGCTGAAGCAGCGGATGGATCAAACCATACTTTTCATTGGTGCCTATATTGCTAATGACGGCGCCTGCGTCCATCTCCGATCCGGTGGCCGCCAGGGTTAATACCGTGAATATCGACAGTGCTTTGGTAACAGGCGCTTTATGCATCACAAGATCCCAACTGTCTCCATCATGGAATGTTGCTGCAGCAATTGCCTTTGTGCAGTCGATGGTAGAGCCGCCGCCGACGGCAAGCAGCACATCGATCTTTTCCTTTTTGCAAATCTCCGCCCCCTTATTGACAGTAGTGTGGCGGGGGTTTGGTTCAACGCCTGCCAGCTCAAAAACAGTCAACTCAGCTTTTTTCAATTCCTCCATTATTTTATCGTAAAGACCTATTTTTTTAATCGAGCCGCCACCATAAGTCAGCAGCACACGAGTGCCATACTGCTTTAATTCTTCACCCAAATGGCACAGTTGATTTTCTCCGAAATAGACTTTCGTAGTATTTTGAAACATAAAATTATACATATTGATCACTCCTTCATGATCCATTATTTTTGATAGGTCAGCCATAGGCCGTAGTCGTTTAGTCGTCTGACTTCTTTCAGCCGAAAGGAAGTTAGTTCCTTGTTGTCGGGTGATATTTGCCTGTTTCAAAGAGCGAAACCGCCTTTTCCGAACACTCGGCTACAGGTACTACTACAAGGCTGACTTCATCAACCAGCCCCGCTTGCAGAAAGGAACCATTGACGATGCCGCCGCCCTCTCAGCAATATAATCATTCCGCGCAATAAGCAGTCCGTCGTACACCGCCGGCGGAACAGGCAGCTGGGGAAAGCTGCCATCCATCGTCACTATGCCGCAGAGAAAGCCGTCTGCGCCGTATTCCCTGTGAATCCTGTAATAGGCTTCAATGAGTCCGCTATATTGGTTTTTTCCTAAAAAGTCGCCGGTGACCTTCCCGTCCAGCGATGTCACCATATGGCATATGATATATACGGTCTGTCCATGAGCGCACCTCTTGATTATTTCATCTTGTCGTATGCTTCGTCATCTACCGGTTCTAGCCATTCGACACCTGCTCCCTCGGCAGGTATCTCCACCGCCAAATGAGCAAACCAGCTATCTTTTGCCGCGCCGTGCCAATGCTTGACCTCGGGAGGGATATTAACCACATCGCCCGGGTGCAGTTCTCGGGGTTCCTCCCCCCACGCCTGATACCAGCCGCGCCCCTCGGTGCAGAGCAAAATCTGCCCGCCCCTGCGGTGGATATGCCAGTTGTTGCGGCAGCCTGGCTCAAAAGTCACGTTAGCAATAGAACCACCCTTGTCAGTCAACGGCTGCAAATAAGCCTGACCGATGAAGTATTTGGAATACATTTCAGGCAGCGGTTCGCCAGTCTTAAAAATCTCGTTTCTTTCGTTGTTCATTTGAAATTCCTCCTTTATTTGCAGGCGTCGTTGACACACCGGAGCGCGTTCAGGCTGCGGGGATAGCCGATATAGGGGAGACACTGAGATATGATTTTTATCAGAAACGCTTTGTCATTGCCGATTCTCATGTTTGCCTTTGCATGTGCGATGAGCTGTGGTTCACAGCCGCCCTGAGCCGCAAGGAAACAGAAGGTAATCATCTCCCGCTGCCTATAGTTTAGCCCCTTGCGAGTATAGTAATCGCCAAAGCAGTTATCCGCCAGCCAGTAATTGATGTGACGGCTCTCCTCGGGGCCGGATTTATAAAATTCCCGCATATCCTCGCCGAAAATATCCACCTGCGCCTGAATGCCCGCCTCCAGACGATTTTCCGTCGTGGTAGTTGCCTGACCTTGCAGCGGCAAGGAGATTCCTTTTTCAGCGAGTACTTCGTTTGTGATTTTCAGGAAGGGGAATACTCGCCCGATGCCCAGATAAGCTGTCGCCTGATAGACGATCTCCTTGATTTCCACAGGCGTTACCCCGAAATTCATGGCTGCAGGCAGCATGGCGCGAAACTCGTCCGTTCCCTGGCAGCCCAGCAGCGTGGCCATAATCGCCATAAAGCGGGTTTTGTCGTCTAAATCATCGCAATTGACCACCTCGTCAAAAGCGAGATTGTCAAACCGTTCGATAAACTCCGGGTCGGTGGTGAGGAAGCCTGATACATAGCCGGGAAACATCTTTTCATGATACGCCTGTGCTTTTTTTGTAATTGCCACAATAACGCCTCCTTAACGTCCGCAAGCTGCATTGATCAAATCAATGCATATTGCCATTAAACTATTTCTCAGACTTTTGTAATTCTTTTTCTTTTTCAATTACCGCCTGTTCATATACTGCGATTTTGTAATCCAAGCGCTCCAGGGTTTTCTGCATGTCTTCCATTCTTTTCAGAAGCAGCCTGCGCTGCTCGGCAAAGAGTTCTTTTCTTGCCTCAATAGTCGAGTCGCCTTGCTGAAACAATCCGACATACTCGATCAAAACTTCAATCGGAAGGCCTGCATTTCGCATGCACTAAATAAATTCAACCCACTTGCAGTCTTGTTCGGTATAATCCCTGATTCCGCTTTTATTACGTTTTACTCGGGGAAGCAGTCCGATGCGTTCATAATAGCAAAGCGTATCTTGCGGAATACCAAACTTTTCACTCACTTCAGAAATCGTCATATTTTCACCTCTAGATATTGTAAATATGTTCTAACAGTTGCTCCCCGATGTTCCTAAAGGGGTTATACGCCCTGTTTGAGGTTTTATTCCCGAATAAAATTAGTGAAGATGCTTTCTTCTTCCACTGGCAACGGCACGCCAGCCTTTAAGCCAGCCTCCTTGCATTTCAAAAAGAATGACATATTTCTGGCTAGTGTGCGCATAGTCTGCAAACCTTCCAAGTCCTTTTTTACGTCTTCTGGCTCTGCGCCATGCACCATATTCCAATATTTCGACGATACAATCGGCATCTGCATCAATCCGAAATACTTGTTCATCTGGTCGTAAGTAGCCGTCGCTCCGGCACGTCTTGCCGATATAACCGCTGAAGCCGGTTTTAGATAAAATGATTTCCTTCCGCCGCAAAAATCAGCATAGAATGTGCGGTCTAAAAATGAAGTTATAGCGCCACTTGCAGCTGCCCAATGAACCGGCGTGCCAAAAATGAAGCCATCATATTCGGCTGCAATATCTAGAAATTCATTAACTCTGTCGTTAAAAACACATTGTTTCTTCTCCATGCAAGCCTTACAGGCAATACACCCAGACAACGGCTTATTTCCCACCCAAAAGAAATCCGTGCCAATTCCTTCTTTTTCGAAGGTATCAGCAACTTCCTTTAACGCCGTATACGTGCAGCCCTTTTCATGAGGACTGCCATTGACTAATAATACTTTCACTGTTTCCCACCTCATTATCAAAGTTGCTTATATTTTATCTTATTTTCCTACCCGTTTAGCCGCATCAGAGCCTGCTGGGTAACGATCGCCGGACACCTTTATCTTATCAAGCGCTGCATTCAAAACCAGCAGAACGTTAGCCGCCCCTAAGTTTTCCTCCAAGCGCTCCATGCTGCGAGTGCCAGGTATCGGAACGATCCACGGTTTCTGCGCAAGTACCCAGGCAAGCGCGATCTGCGCCGACGTTGCCCTCTTTTGATCCGCCACTTCTTTTATAAGTCTGACAAACACTTGGTTCGCCTCGATGTTTTCCGACGTGAAGTGTGGAACCATACGGCGAAAGTCTAAACCGTCGAAGCTCGCATCCTTTTGAATAGCGCCTGTCAAGAATCCCTTCCCTAACGGGCTGAATGGAACAAAGCCAATGCCCATTTCTTCGAGTGTAGGCAATAATTCGTCTTCCGTTTGGCGCCACATCATGGAATATTCACTTTGAACCGCCGTTACATGACAGACTGTATGGGCACGGCGGATCGTCTGCAACTCCAGCTTCAGAAAGTCCCCAGTGGCGAATTTTCCCTTGTTGAATCAATTCCTGCATAGCTCCACAGCCGCTTCTTCGATGGGAACGTTAACATCCACTCGATGGAGATAGTAGAGATCGATTGTATCAATCCCTAGGCGTTTAAGCGATTTTTCTGCAGACTTTCTGATTTCTTCTGGGCGCCCATCCACCACCTGTTTTCCGTTGACATTTTTATACCGCACTTCGTCGCGATGACTACTTGGTTTCGATAGAGAGCCAACGCCTCGCCTACAAGCAGTTCATTATCGTCGTAAATTTCAGCCATATCAAAGAAAGTCACACCTAAATCTATCGCTCGGTGGATGACCGCGATAGATTCTTTTTTGTCGGCAACTGGACCGTAACCGTGGCTCATGCCCATACAGCCGAGTCCGTTGGCGGCTACTTCGAGTCCATCGGTTCCTAATTTACGTTTTTCCATTTAGATATCACCTTTCATTCATGGTATCAAATTAAGCTTTTTAAGCCAGCCTGTTACGTCATTATCTGCCTTGCCGACACCGCCGCCGCGAATCGCCAGTCCTGACAGAACCTTTGCTTTCGGACAAAGCTTTCTGACATCGCGATCACTGCTGCCCATTCCGCTGCCTTCATGTGTACAAAATGGAATAATGGCCTTTCCGGCAAAATCATACGACTCTAAGAACGTAAATACCGCCATGGGCATCGTTCCCCACCAGTTCGGATAGCCGAGATAAATCACATCATAAGCATTCATATCCTTTACTTTTTTCGTAAGCTCAGGTCTGACATTATTCCGGAGTTCTTCATTTGCTACATTCGTTGTTTCCGTATAATCTTCGGGATAAGATTGTACTGTCTCAATGTGGAACATGTCGCTTCCTGTTAATGCTTGGATTTTCTGCGCAATTACTTCGGTGTTGCCAACTGGCAGATTTACGATATTGCCGCCGACATAATTATTGCCCCTGCGCGAAAAGTACGCGATAAGGCTTTTTGAATTTTCCATTTCTATTCCCCTTTCTCATACAATCATCTTTTTATCCTGGCTCCCCGATATCACATGCTGACGCTGTGACTTTCAGAGCTGCAACTGTCATGATGGTTTAGCTCCTTGCAATCACTTTACTACCTTGAGTCCACTCCAAGTCAATACCCCCCAAAAAATATTTCACAACATATGCCTATGGCAAAAAGGGCAATGCAGGGAAAACTATGCCGCCGTCTTGGAAAAACCTGCATATCCTTTGCCTATGTATTATTCCGCATCGCTGCATTGATAATTATCGGCTATGGCATCATTGCTTCATTCCTACACCAAATCGGCTCCAAACTACTTTTTAAGTAGGTGTTTACAGTGGTGGTCTTTTCACTAACAGGCTTCTTTGTGCTGATTATATGGCGATTATGGGATGCTACATTGCAATCACGCATTATTTCACACTACTATTGTAAAATCGCAAAATACAAAGAGCGAATACTACTTATAACACACGCACACTTACCAAATAAGCCGGTCAAGGTGATAAATGATATGCTACCCCCAGATAGGACAGTGAAAAAAAAATTGACCTATCTGGGGGTAAAAATATGCCACAAAAGGGGAAAGTGTCGGCAGAAGAAAAAATGCATCTCATAGAATCATACTTGTCAGGCAAGCTTGGAAGCGGTGAAGCTAGTCGTCAGGCAGGAGTGTGTCTGCAAACGATTGCCCGATGGGTCAGCCGGTAT
>Ga0316604_10000581_pt1 | contig 41877 bp, 46 predicted proteins | sample OWC_soil_day20_C_FD_207650 | JGI IMG/M metagenome (GOLD analysis project Ga0316604, IMG submission 207650) | Wetland soil microbial communities from Old Woman Creek delta, Ohio, United States - OWC_soil_day20_CT | ecosystem: Environmental > Terrestrial > Soil > Wetlands | place: USA: Ohio...
TCTGGATTCCATAGCTTTTTCTTGGACTTATAGGACTGCTTGTAGGTCTTGAAATTGATGGTATGTCCAAGATATTCTTTGCGCTCCAAGATGTAAGCTACGGTGTCCGACACCCATTTGCAGGGATTGTCTGGCAAGACGGTGTTTGGCTTGCGCCCATTGGAAAGCCAATAGGCAGTGGGAGCAGGAATATTATTCTCTTTGAGCATTCGAGCAATTTGTGTAGGGCCGTAGCCCTCCAAGCAGAGGGCATAAATCCGCCGAACAATCTGCGCCGCTTCTTCGTCTACCAGCCATTTCTTTGGGTTTTCCGGGTCTTTCCTGTAACCATAGGGCGGGCGGGTACAAAGGTATTCCCCCGCTTCGCCTTTGGGCTTCATCACGGCACGGATTTTCTTACTGGTGTCTTTTGCATACCACTCATTTATGATATTTAAAAATGGCGTGAAGTCACTGTCTTGCTGGTTGTCGCTGTCGATTCCATTGTTGATGGCAATAAAGCGAATGCCTTTCTCCACGAACAGGACTTCAGTATAAAATCCTACCTTTAAGTAGTCACGCCCAAGCCGGGACATATCCTTGACGATAAGCGTTTTGACCTTTCCCGCTTCAATCTGTTCCAACATATCATTCCAACCGGGGCGTTCAAAGTTTGTTCCTGAAAATCCATCGTCCACGAAAAAAATCGGGGTAGAAAAATGGTTGTCCTTTGCGTACTTACTCAAAATTGCTTTCTGATTTACAATGCTGTTGCTGTCCCCTGCAAGTTCATCATCACGAGAAAGCCGAAGATACAAGGCTGTGATTGTTTCAGACTGCCGCATAATCTCCTCCTTTTTCGGGCAGTCTGCCGAAGTATCAATGTCTATCTCTATTTTACCATGTGCAGGGTCACCTGTCATGGTTGTCACCGTCCCGAACCATGAGGTTCAACAGCTTGGAGGGCAATGTGTTTTTTCCGTCATAACTGCCGGGTACGGAATATTCCGTACCCGAAATTGTTCGTTTCAATTTCACTTGCGGAAGTTCCTTAGCAAATGGGACTTTCACGACGATATGGCCGTTTTTGTTCCGTTCTCTCTGCATGGCAACTCCTTTCCGTAACTTCGGGCCAAGTTGGCCCGAAGTGGCTATAAATCCTTCTACTTCTTAGGACAGTTAAACGCCTTTTGGTGCTGCAAAAATATATGCTATTGCTCGGCAAGAATTTTGTGTAACCGTTTTAAGGCGAGTTGAAGCGAGTGACCTACTGTGGATTGGTTTACGCCCTCCAATTCGGCAATCTCACGATGCTTTAGCCCTCGGAAATAATAGAGGTACACCCGGCGTTTTTGTATTTCGCTCAGCTGCTCAACTGCTTCATATAACCGGGCATTGCGTTCTATCTTTTCATAGATAAGGGCTGTATCTTCACTTGCCGCTTTCCCAGAGAGTTCTAAAAACTCGTCTGTCAGCGGGGTGAAATCAATGCGCCGCCTGTCCTGGCGCATTTTGGGGTAGAAGCTATTTGTTAGGTTCTTTTCACTTCTTTATCAATCTTTTTGCATAGACAGTAGTGTCCGGCTCAATTATTTTTTTCGCAAGACGAAAGCGATAAAGTTCAGATATTTCCCGCCGCCTGCGCCCATTGTTTTGCGGTCATTGACCGCAATCTCATTTTCCTGATTCAGCCAATCCGCCCAAACTTCCTCGTTGCTTTCCATCTCGTATATGGAAACAACTTCGGCGTCCCAGCTGCTATTTACTATTTCCGTCCAATAGGTAATATCACGCAGATAGGCAAGCTGCTCTGGTGTCCATGAAAGGAGCAGTTCTTTCGGAAGATTATCATGGCAATCTCTTTTCATACCGGGAACGCAGATATAAAGATAACCGCCACTTTTGACGAAAGGTAACAGCTTTGCATCCAAGTATTCTGGGTCGCGTCCCCAATAGTTATAGGAATCAGTGCTAACCACCGCGTCGAAAAAGTCTTTCTCAAAGGGAAAGACGGTAGCGTCAGCCTTAACAGGTATTACCTGTTCACGAGTAAGTCCCATTTCATCAAAGAATTTGCGGTTCTCCTGCGGGTCACTCCACAAATCGGCGGCATAAACGGTGAAGCCATAATCTTTTGCGAGCATAACACTTGTAAGTCCTTGCCCACTCCCGAGGTCGCAGACAAGACTTCCAGCAGGAATTTTATGATTTTGCAGCATTTCTTCCTGCAATTTGAAAGGGTTAGGCCCCATGATTTTGGACAGTAATTCGGGGGTGTTGTACTTTTGGCTTTTAGTATACTCCATTGTGATTGCTCCTTGTCTTTATTTGCATTATTACTTTATGTAGTTAAATTATACACCGCTCCTTTTATAAAGGCTCCCTACTAAACAATTCAGAAGCAAAAAGGCGACATGGCGTTTTTAATCCATGTCACCTTTTATAGCTCATTTATTATTCTTCATTATGGACAATATCTTATAGACCGTTTTGGGGGATAAATAATATTGGTTCGCAAGTTCCTCAACAGTCATGCCGCATTTATATTCTTTGAAAATAGCAGCGTTTCGCTTGGCATATAGTTGTCTGCTATTTTTTAGTTCCCCCCATGCCTTTTTATTCTCGATTTTCCGAGGAATATAAAGATATTCTCCGTCTATATGTTTCTGTATTGCCGCAATCAAATTGCCCGGCAATACAGAAATTGCATTTTTATAGCCCATTGTGCGCCTCCTATATAATCAAAAGATAGGATTACGCAAGGACTATCCTCATATTTGAATTATGCGACAGCCCTTGCTACGCACAATACCGATGTCAAGATACTTTTGGTAATAAGACAATGCTCCTTTCGTGTTTATCTACTGTTCTTGTCTTTAGTATGCTTCTTCACTCGTTTCATTTCACCCTTGCCGCCGAACATTCTGTTGATTTTCTCATTTTCAAGCTGGCGGGCATATTAACCCAGCGTAAGATATCTCCCGCTGCAATTTCTGATAGCTCTCAAATCGTTTTTCGGACAGGGTTGTGCCATTTTCGACTGCTTCTCTAATGGCACAACCCGGCTCTGTTCCGTGGGAACAGTCGCCAAATTTACACCGAGTAGCGATTTCTTCAATATCCTCAAAGGTTTTTGACAGGTTTCCCGTATAAATTTGCAATTCCCGCATACCGGGCGTGTCTATGACAATCCCTCCGTTTGGTAAACGCAATAGCTGGCGGTGGGTTGTGGTATGTCTGCCCTTATCATCATCTTCTCGTATCATTTTTGTTGCAAGTAAGTCCTGCCCCATAAGGCGGTTAATAAGCGTGGACTTGCCAACTCCCGATGAACCGACAAACGCAATCGTCTTTCCTTGCCCGCCATAAGCGTTAATTGCTTCGTACCCGTCCCCATTTTCTGAAGAACAGGAAATAACATCAACGCCCATGCTCACAGAGGCAATTTCGTCCAGCTTCTCTGGCAAATCAATACACAAATCGGATTTTGTCAGAATGATAACAGGGGTCGCCATACTATCCCATGCGATTGTTAAATATCGTTCAATTCGTCGGATATTAAAATCTGAATTGAGCGACATACAAATGAAGATAGGGTCAATATTAGCCGCAATGACTATCCGGCATTTCCCGTACCGGCAGCTTGCCGCGCTAAAACGCTTTTTCGGCGCAGGATGTGATGGATGATTGCGTTGCCGGTACTCCCGTCCACTCGGTCAATCATCACCCAATCACCAACGGCAGGAAAGCTGGTTTGGTCGTCTGCGTGGTAAGCAAGTTTTCCTGAAACGCTCGCTTCTATTTCTCCGTATTCACTTATTACTTTGTATAATTCACGGTGTTGCTCGGTAACTCTGGCGATAAACAGGCCATTATATAATGGTTGCCTCCTGTTCAAAGCGTTCGTCTAGTCCGTAGTTTTTCAAATTGATATTCAATAGGTTCAAATCCTTTCGCAAAGTATATGCGTACCAAATAGCCTTGCGACAACAAAAAAAGCGCAGTTACCCACTGCGCTGCAAAACAAACAAAAGAAAGGTGTTAAACAAACACTTCTCCGTCATTCCGTAAGGCATTTGGGTACACAAAATAAGCAGGTCAAAATCCCGCCTCTGTGATACAAATAATTACCTTATCGGACGACCGACATCCACACACCTCTTTCTAATAACTGTATGATAGAGTAACACCATTTCGCAGAATTGTCAAATCCCCATCATTTCATTGCATCATTTTCGGTATTCCGCTAAACGACAAGCAGGGCAAGTGTGCACACACTTGCCCTGCTTGAGGATTTTCCCATGCGGCAAAGGCGCAAGGTCAACATTTACGGCATATCCATCAATGGCCATCTTGCGAATAAATGCGCTCTGGCTTTGGCTACCCAATTCTTTCATACGCTCTTGTATGGCGGCTAATTCCTCGTGGCTTACCATGATATGTAGCCGCAAATTACGCTTCCGTTTTGACATAGTGTTTTGCCCTCCCATCGACAAATCGGTTTATCTCGTTCTACTTATTAGGACGGAGAACAAAAAAACAGGCATATCGCTCATTTGAACGATACGCCTGTTAGACATTTTACTTGGCAGTTCCCATAAACAGTTTAAGTTTCTATACTGTCTTATGCAGGACTGCTATTGGGCCTCTTTCTTTCTAATACTTAATGATGTTAAGGAAATCTATAACAAATTCGCATTGATTTTTTAGAGACGAACAAATTACTGTTTAATAAATGCGACGGTTAATAGATAAAATCAGAGAATGACATTTTGCAAAGTGACTGTTCACATTTTGGGGTTGCATCTTTAAACTATGCTTTATATTAAGTTATAAGGCCAAGTCAATATTCTAATATGCCCTCACTTAAAACCGCAAAGCGTATACAATGCTATACATCATAGACTTTTACAGTAAGCCACAACTGCCGCAATAATGAAGATAACAGCAATACCTGCGGCTGCTATATACTTTGTATTAAATTTTATTTTCTTATATTTTATACGGTAATACTTTTTAGCCAGTAATTTGCCACACTTCCAGCAATAATTATCTTTTCCAAAGACGGCAGTGCCGCACGAATTACAAAAATACCTATCTTTTGATTGCCCCAGGTTTTCTTTTGGCGCTTCGGGTTCTGCAGCAGGAGCAGCGGTATCCTTTTCCTTCTCTTGTTCCGATTCCTCTGCAGATACGATAGTATCCTCTATCACGTCACTTAGAGCGGGTTGCCTAAGATAAGCCACATCTTTACCACACCGCGCGCAAAAACTCCCCACATCACCAATAGTTACCCCACAGTTTGGACAAAACATGCCTACGCCTCCTAATGGTTAAAATTCCCCTCCTATTTGACTACGCTCTTATTTCAGCAGCAATACAATGGCAACGGTCACTACAGCCACCAGAAGAGGCAATACAATTACAGCCGCTATAATTACTTTGTTCGAAATAGCTTTTTCCTGTTTGGTTTCCTGCTCATTCTCTGCTGAAGGGTTCTCCTCATCGCCCGAAACTGTCTCGCATTCCGGTTGTTTTTTCCCGCATATCTGGCAATAATTCGCGTCTAGGGGGATGTCTACACCACAAAAAACGCAGTATCGCATATTCAACAGCCTCCTCCCCTGGTTAACAATAAACTTATTTAAAACATTTTTTCGCTATAAATTGACAAAATCCTTTTTATAGCCATTCTGTAAACAACAAGTAAAAGGCCCGCTGATTTTGCAAACCTTCTTGGCTTGCGGAATCAACGGGCCTTTTGGGAAACAGGTTTTCTTTTGTCCTGGCCTCACGTAGAGGGATGATTAGGCCCATCCGTTCTTTTACTACTTCCTTGGCTATTACTTCTTCCCCGGTTTTCTCTTTTTACCTTTTTCTGTTCCCCTGAGTCATTCGATTTTTGGGACAAGATATCACCTCCAAAAATAGTATGCACCAGGGGTAACCGAGACATGTATATCTTTCCCCCTTACTAACTCTCTCTACTCAACAATAAGCAATTCTTTATCATACGCGTTTAAGACTTCGACCCCAGACTGCGTAACCAGCACCAAGTCTTCAATACGCACGCCGCACTCTCCCGGAAGCTTCAGGCTGGGCTCAATGGAAAAAATCATACCGGGTTCAACGGCATTGGTATTTGCGGAGGAAACATCTCCGTAATCATGAACATCTAAACCGATAGAATGCCCCGTCCGGTGATTGAAAAACTGGCCATACCCGGCTGCCGCAATATAATCTCTGGCAGCGGCATCTATATCGCAAAACCTCGCTCCCGGCTTCACTTTTTCAATAGCGCGGCGGTTGGCTTCCAGCACTATGTTATATATTTTTTTAGCCTCATCCGAAACAAATTTATAAAATACCGTTCTCGTCATATCCGAACAGTAACTGTTTTTTCGACAGCCTATATCAATGATGACACTATCCCCCGGCTTTAGCAGGCACTCTTCCGGCTCATGGTGCGAAGTTGCTCCATGAGCACCGTAGGCAATAATGGGATCAAAAGAACAGCCCTCTGCCCCCAGGTCTCCATAAATTTCAGGTAATAATTGTGCAAGCTTCTTTTCAGAATAATTTTGTGAAACCAAGGCAATGACACGGTCTATTGCCACATCATTCAGTTGAGATGCTTCCCTCATAAGTTGCTGCTCTTCAGCATCCTTTATCATGCGAACGCAGTCAACCAGCCCTGATCCATTGACAAAGGAACCGGTTTTCTTAAGTTCCATAAGCCGCAAAAGAAAATTGGCGGTCCAGGTTTTATCAACCCCTACCGGTTCCGCCTCATTAATAAACGGGGCCAACGCCTCGGCCCCCTGCTGCATATCATTAAACCACACCGTTTCAACCTCCGGCTGCTTCATACCCAAAAACAGCTCATTGACGAATAGTTTGTGCTGCCCGGAAAGGGTAAGATAAAGAGCCAGCATTCTTTCACCAGGATGTATCCATTGCCCGGTAAGATAAAATATCGAAGCCGGGTCACAAATGATGAGTTGCGGAATCCCGCTGTCTTCCATTCTTTTTAAAATTTTATTAAGCCGCACCTGATTCATTAAAAAACACCTCTTTTTATAGTTATCAATAAAACATATCTGAACCCATAGGCTAGGCGAACCAACATTATTTTGTTGAAAAATTACATTAGGTCTGCTAAAATTGTCTTACAAGGAGGGGTCAATAATGATTATCGCAAGAGACAAGTTAGCCACAATGTTAAAAAACTACCTTCCTAATGCTGATAATGAAACAATTGATCGTATTGCCAGCCAAGTAGAAGGAAATGCCGATGCCGCAGTGCTTTCGATATTACTACATGCCATAAATGAAGAAGGCAATAAAATATATTTGCACTAAACATAACTTAAAAGAATACCGGAGAAAATGGCGGCAGAAATGTTGCCATTTATTGTTTATTATAGTTTATTCCCTCTTTTTCATCAACTTCTCCGCCCCACGGTTTTAGAGAAAGAAGGCTGTATATGAAACTTGTATCTTGGAATGTGAATGGGCTGCGTGCCTGCTTAACCAAAGGGTTTGACAACTATTTTACTTCCGTAAACGCGGATATTTTTTGCATGCAAGAAACAAAAATGCACCCGGAGCAAGCCAATTTAGCCTTTGCCGGTTACCAGGATTACTGGAACAGCGCAGTAAAAAAGGGTTACTCCGGAACACTGGTTTTAACACGCATTCCCCCTTTGTCGGTAGCGTACGGTATGAATATAGAAGAACACGATCAGGAAGGCCGTATGATTACCTTAGAATTTAACGACTTTTACCTGTTAAATGTATATACCCCTAACTCACAACGCGGTTTATTGCGCCTAGAATACCGCCAGAAATGGGAAGAGGACTTTAGAGCTTATATTACCTCTCTTGACTATCACAAATCCGTGATACTCTGCGGCGATTTGAATGTGGCCCATCAAGAAATTGATATTAAAAATCCTAAAGCCAACCGCCGTAACGCCGGATTCACCGATGAAGAACGCAGCCTTCTTACAGCCTTGCTCGAAACCGGCTTTACCGATACGTTCCGGCACCTTTATCCAGACAAGGCTGGCGCCTATACCTGGTGGTCTTACATGATGAACGCCCGGGCCAAGAACATCGGCTGGCGAATCGACTATTTTATCGTTTCCAACAGGCTTCGTTCCTCCATTAAAGAGGCTCTAATTTACGCCGATATCCTTGGCAGCGATCATTGCCCAATTGGTCTGGAATTGCAATTGCACAAAGAGTAATTTTTATCTAGTAAAACCTGTCTTTTCCAAACCTTTTTTGAACAATATTTGATTTGGGGAAGTTATTGACATCATATACCTTTTGCGCTACTATTAGTATGTAGTTTGTGAAAAAATTAACTTTAGGGGTGATGCTATGCAACGTTTTACCATTCCGCGGGACATTTATTTTGGTAGTGGCTGTATGTCTGAAGTTCTGGCTACATTAAAAGGGAAGAAAGCAGTAGTCGTAACCGGCGGTAATTCCATGCAAAAGTTCGGTTTTCTGGACAAAGCGGTATCTAGCCTTAAGCAAGCTGGCCTTGAAGTAAAGTTGCTCGAAGGAGTAGAACCCGACCCGTCAGTTGAAACTGTTTTTAGCGGAGCCAAAATGATGCAGGAATTTAAACCCGACTGGATTGTGGCTATCGGTGGCGGTTCTCCGATTGACGCTGCTAAAGCCATGTGGATTTTTTATGAACATCCCGAAAAGAATTTTGATGATGTTAAAGATCCGTTTACTGTACCAACGTTACGGAATAAAGCAAGATTTATAGCGATCCCCTCTACAAGTGGAACGGCTACGGAGGTAACCGCGTTCGCGGTTATTACCGATTACAACACGAAAATTAAATATCCTTTAGCCGACTATAATCTAACGCCGGATATCGCCATTGTCGACCCGGATTTAGCAGATACTATGCCTCCAAAGCTAGTTGCCCATACCGGCATGGATGCACTCACCCACGCCCTTGAAGCCTATGTAGCCGGGTTACGTTCCCCCTTTACCGATCCTTTAGCACTGCAAGCCATTCAAATGGTTCAAGAGAATATCCTCAAGTCCTATCAGGGTGATAAACCGGCTCGGGGACAAATGCATATTGCCCAATGTCTGGCCGGTATGGCCTTCACCAATGCCCTGTTAGGCATTACCCACAGTATGGCCCATAAAATCGGTGCCTTGTTCCATATCCCGCACGGCTGCGCCAACGCAATTTTGCTACCGTTCGTTATTAGCTTTAATAAAGCCGTTTCGACTGCAGACTATGCTAAAGTAGCCAAAATGATGGGACTATCCGGCGCTACCGAAGCAGAACTGGTTGACAGCCTGATAGAATTTGTCCGTAGTTTAAATAAGACCCTTCAAATCCCAGCCACACTTGAAGAAGCTGGAGTATCGCAGGAAATCTTCAATGAAAATCTTGATAATATTGCCGAAAATGCACTGGCGGATCCCTGCACTTCTTCTAACCCCCGCCCTATCAGCGTAAAACAAATGAAACAACTATTCACTTGCGCCTTTACAGGCGAAAAAGTTACATTTTAGTCTATTAGTAAAAAGCACCCTTAGCCTTGGGTCATCCCCAAGCTAAGGGTGCTTTCTTTATTACACGTTTTCTAAGGATTCAATCACCGGCGGGGTAAAGTCTACCGGGTTTTCTAGCACTTTCGTAGGCAGCCCCATGCCATTGAGCAACTCGATAAACGGTCTGGCCTCAAGTTCTTCTACATTGACCATTTCCCGTACATCCCAGTCGCCACGGGCAACTAAAATAGCCGCTGCGACTGGCGGAACCCCGGCAGTATAGCTGATGGCCTGAGCCTCCAGCTCTTTATAACATTCCTCATGGTCACAGGTGTTATAGATAAAGATCTCACGTTTTTCGTTATTCTTAGTCCCGCAAATAAAGTTACCGATACAAGTTTTTCCGGTATAGCCGGGAGCTAACGAGGACGGATCAGGCAGAAGAGCCTTCAGCACTTTCAAAGGTGCAATTTCAATGCCCTCCGCTATTTTAACCGGTACTTCTGAAGTAAGTCCAATATTAGTCAAAACTGAAAATACATTTAAGTAATGATCTCCAAAACCCATCCAAAAGCGAATGGAGTTTGCATCAATGTTTTTCGAAAGCGAATGCAGTTCATCATGTCCGGTTAAGTATATCGGACAGCTGCCCACCACAGGAAAATCATAGTCCATCCTTATAGAATGAACTTTTTGCAGCACCCATTTGCGGTCAATCCAAGTCCAAACCTTTTTAAATTCCCTAAAATTAATTTCAGGGTCAAAATTTGTTGCAAAATACTTGCCATGCGACCCGGCGTTGATATCCATAATATCAATGGTATCAATCGTGTCGAAATACTCTTTCTGAGCCAATGCACACCATGCATTAACCACACCTGGATCAAACCCAACCCCCAGTATGGCGGTTACCCCTTTTTCTTTACATCTGTCTTTCCGTTTCCACTCATAGTTTGCATACCATGGCGGATTTTCACATACCTTATCGGGTTCCTCATGAATCGCAGTGTCCATATACACCGCGCCCGTCTCTATGCAAGCCTCCAAAACTGACATATTCACGTAAGCCTGACCTACGTTAATGACAATTTGCGACTGTGTATCACAAATTAATTTAACCACCGATGGGATGTCCAACGCATCCACTTGACGTGAATACAGTTTTTTTGACGTATCCTTCAAATGATTTTTACGCATCACGCTGTCAATAATAGACTCACACTTGGCTTGAGTCCTTGATGCGATACAAATATCCCCCAATACGTCATTGTTCATCGCGCATTTATGAGCCACTACATGCGCAACGCCTCCGGCACCGATAATTAAAACATTTTTTTTCATTTCTTCCTCCTCAGCTTGTTAAAATCTATTATGATAAATTATTTATGAAATCTTCATAAGTAAATTGGCGAAGTAGTTCCACTGTGCCGTCCAGCCTGCGAATCACTATGGACGGCATTTGCACCCCATTGAACCAATTTTTCTTTACCATGGTATAGCCGGCAGCATCGGCAAATCGGATTTCACTGCCTACCTCCAGTTTTTTTGCAAACCGGAAATTGCCGAAAATATCTCCCGCCAAACAGGACCGTCCGGCAACCATATATTCATACTTACCCTCTTGTTCTTCCACCTTGGCTGACAAACGATATATAAGCAAATCCAGCATATGAGCCTCTACCGAAGCATCTACTATAGCGATATCTTTTTCATTATGTACTATGTCCACGACTTGGGTGACTAGTTCCGCTGATCCGGTTATGGCACTTTCTCCCGGCTCTAAATACACTTGTACACCATAAGCCTTGGAAAAATCCGCCAGTTTCCGGCTGAACTCTTTTACCGGATATCCCTCTTTGGTAAAATACAAACCTCCCCCGAGGCTTACCCACTCTAATTGTTTGAGGATACTGCCGTAGGCTTCACCAATAGCATCCAGTTGACGGCTAAAAGTTTCCACCTCATCATTTTCACAATTGTAATGAAACATAAGTCCGCTTAACCGGGGGAGTTCTTTTTCTATCGCGGCTTTGTCCACTACTCCCAGTCGGGAATATCGGCGTGCCGGATCAGCCAAATCAAAGTGCGAATGGCTAATTCCAGGATTAACCCTTAGGCCGACTTTGGCACCTTTCACTATATTATAATATCTATCTAATTGAGAAATAGAATTGAAAATAATTTTATCGGCAAACTTAGCAATTTCCGTTATGTCCTCACGGGAATAACCTACACAATACGCATGCGTCTCTTTACCGAATTTTTCATCCCCCAGCCTGGCTTCAAAGAGTGAACTGGAGGTGGTTCCATCCATATATTGGTGCATAAGATCAAATACGCCCCAAGTCGAAAAACATTTCAGCGCTAAAACCGATTTAGCTCCGGATAGTTCTCGCACTTCTTGAATAAGTTTTAAGTTACGTAACAGATGTTCCTCATGGATCAGATAATAGGGCGTAGTAATTTTCATCTTCCAAGCTCCTGTTTTCTAAATGCAAATTAGTCAAAATACCAATATTAAAAGAAGCCACCCTACCCGATGCAATCGAGTCTCGATTGCATCGGAGTCAAAGCAGCAAGGCTAATTAATCAACTAGCTTATATATTTGGCTTTTTTGTTTCCTTTAAAAAATCTCCGACATTAATAATAGCAAAATTGGTGGCATTTGTCGATTATTCTTTTAAAATATCTTATATTTTAGGATTACTATGCTTTTTCCACAAGAATATTTCATTTAACGTTTTTTTTTGATAGTAGTCACCTATATATCCGTCTTGACTTCCAACCACTATCCATAAACTATGAGGATAGCGTATTTCCTCTGCTTTTCTCTCTGTGCTAGTCATACATAGCAAAGACTCCTGCCAAACCCTGGAATTGGCAGGAGTCTTTTTACCCATTTCGTCGGGATACTTGCTACAACTTAAATCTTTCCACCGAAGTCTCCAATTGGTTAGCCATAGCCGAGGTTTCCTCCGAACTGGCCGCAACGCTTTGCATACCCGCCGTTTGCTGTTCCGTCGAAGCGGCAACTTCTTCGCAATGGGTTGTAACCGTTTCAATGACCGTAGCCAGACTGTCAATCAGCTTCATAATCTGTTCGGAAGTGGCTACTTCCTCTGCAGTGACACCCATAATTTCCTTAGTATCTCCCACAGTTTGCCGCACAGCCTGTAAAATCCGTTCAATCGTCCTTCCAGCTTCATTGACCTTTTGGACACCTTGCTCCACTTCGACCACATTTTGATCCATAGATTGAACGGCTTCTTCGGTTTTTTCAGTGACTCGATTTACGAGTACTGTGATCTCCTGGGCTCCCTGGCTGGATTGTTCTGCTAACTTCCGCACTTCTTCCGCCACTACAGCAAAACCGCGCCCTTGTTCTCCGGCCCTTGCCGCCTCTATGGCAGCATTTAAAGCTAATAAATTAGTTTGGCTGGCAATGCCGGTAATCATATCAATGATTTGCGCAATTTTTTGCGAATACTCATTCAGTTCCAGGATAATCCGGCTTGATTTTTCCGTCTGATTTTTTATATTGCTCATTTTCTCAACTGACTGTTCAAGCATACTTCGGCCATCTTCCGCAACTAGCATCGTTTCTTCCGAGGTTTCGGAAGAACGAGCGGCTTTGGACTTAGCAATCTGTACTAAACTAGCTAATTGTACTAAAGCTTTAGACGCCTCTACCATCGAATTATTCCCAGTCTCGGCCTCTCTGGACAACGACTGCATATTGCGAGAAATCTCTTCCGCAGTTGCGGTAATCTCTTCTGTCGAAGCCGCCGTTTGTTCGGAAGCGGCAACTAACTGTTCCGAGGCTGATCGAATGGTTGATATCATTTCCACAAAGTGCTGATGCATAATATTGAGCGACCGACCTAAATCGCCAATCTCGTCAGAAGAAGAGATTTCTATGTTTTGTTTTAAATCCCCACTTGCATACGCATCCGCAATATGCGTTACGTAAAGAACCGGCTTACGAATACTATTGGTCAGCCGCCAAGCAATCAAACATCCTAAAATCAGAGAAACCGCACTGATTAAAATAGTTATGATTAGTATCGTATTAGCAGTGGCTATACTGGAAAGCATCAAGTCTTTGCCTATGCTGACATTATCTGTGGCTGCTTTAGTTAGAAAATCGTCAATTTCCTTGACGGCGGGTGCCACATGCTGAGACGCAATACTTAAAGCTATCTTGTATTCGGCTAAATGCGCAGTATCACCACGCGCTGCTGCCTCATGGTATCGTTTAGCATTAGGGATAATTTCCGAGAACACCCTATTTTTATATTCCGTAGTCTGGTCGATTAACCCTTGCACTTCCGGCTTTTTTTCATTTCGGGCAGCCGACAGCAGTTCATTTTCCAGACTAAGCGTTTTTTCAAAATTCCCCTCAATTTGCTGATAATATGCTTCGTTGCCATAGGCAACATAGGCGCGAATACCCGACACAGTCGAACTATGTTGGACTAAAATTTGTTCAGCCAGAACCATTCTGGCACTCGCTGCACTGTTTTTCTCTATATCCTGTTTTACACGCTGAAGTGCTATAAACGATGTTATTGCCATTATAAGAATTAGAAAAATGATTGTACCAAAGCCTATAGCAAATTTAGTTCCAATTTTCAGCTTCATTACTTTCTCTCCTTTTGCTTACCGACCATACCGTCCTATTAATGCGTCAATATACATAAACCTGAGGCATCATCCTTACATGGAGTTGTAGCGGTATATGTTTTTAATGTTTCATGCATACTGTTAAAATTGATATTTTGCCCCGCAGCCTGCGGGTTCCACTGATCAAAACCATCCGTTAAAAAGAAAAAAGAATCCCCTGCCTGAAAGCTGATAGTATTTTGTTCAAAGGTTTCTTTGCTTTTTATACCCAAAAACAGTCCGGGGCATTTTATAATTTCTACGTTATTTTCGTATACATAAGTAAATCTGTGAATGCCGCCCGATGCATACGTTAAGGTCTTTGATTTAAAATCGAATTCAAACAAAAAAACCGCCGCAAAATTGCCATCACTAAAAAAGGATGTCATCTGACTGTTAATCCAGGAAAGTTTTTCGCTAACCGGCATGCTTTTTTCCAGCGTCTGATAAAAAAGATACTTTAGAATGTTCGTATGGGAGGCAGCAGCCAGACCATGTCCCATAACATCCATAACCGTTCCGTAGAGCAGTTTTTCTGCTTCATCGAACACAAAATCATACACATCCCCGCTGACATAATTTCGCGGATGATATAAAGTACGAATGCTGGCATATTGGTTTTCCATATTCGGTGGCAATAGTCGTCGTTGCACATTACCGGCAAGTTCAAATTCCTCGCGCAATTTATCTTCCTGCGTAGCTTCTCTGATAACGATGGCAAAAATCTTGTTTCCATGAAACAGAATATATTTCATGTTTACTTGCACTTTTATAATCATGCCGTCTTTTTTCACATGGCGAGTGATAAAACTATATCCCTTGGCGTATTGTTTGGCAATTTTCATTTGCTCTACAACAGTAGACTGAGAGGTATGGCTGAGTGAAAATATCGAAAGAACTTTACTTTCTTCTGTGCTATATCCATAAAGCTCTCTTGCTTGCTGATTCATAAATATGACAGTTCCATCACTCACGTGAGTTAACAGCAGTGCATCTGTAATCATATCCAGTAATTCAAAACGCTGACAATAATCGCACCTATCATCCAGCAAGCCGTTTTTATCGCTTTTCATTACTTACTCCTTACTGCATTTCAAAGGCTTTATATAATCTCGATACTTGAAATAATTCCTTCACTACACCAGTAGCCCCCGCTATTATTACCCCACCCCCTCTTTCCAGCGCTCTTTTTTGTATACCGACCAGTACACCTAGCCCCGAACTATCTATAAAGTCTACCTTGGCCAGATTTATTACAAACTTAATATGTTTTTTCTCAATTAAATTGATTAATTGTTCTCTCAAAATAGCGGCATCTTCTACAAAAATACTTCCTTCCACAGCTACATATACTTGGTCTTCTTTAAAGTTTACTTCTGTTTTCAATTTTTTTCTCCCCTTCAGTTCACTAAGCTTAACTATGTATAATTATTTAATTTTTTTTATTAACGTAACTTCATTTCCTTTTTCATTATACTGGCAGAGATCGGTTCCATACTCCATAAACTTTAATCCCCGACCGCTTTCTTTAAAGATATCCTCATCCTCATCCGCTACCCCAGCCCTCGAAAAGCCCTCTCCCTCATCTTGCACAACAACACAAATTTCCTGACCGGAGCAGGTTATTCTCAGCCACGCTTTTTTACTTTTATCACTCTTATTCCCATGAAAAATTGCATTGGTCACCGCTTCGTTTATGGACACGAAAAACAAATTAGCCTCACTCTCGGATAACGAAGCCAATTCTAATTTTATTTGTGCCCTTAGCATTGTAAACTCATCTAGTGTTGAAAAACAGTACACCAAAAGGTAATCCTCCTTTTATTTCATACAAAGCTTCAAGGTTCACTTCGCTATCACAGGAGAATCAATCCTACTCTGCCTAGCACAGCTAACCCGACAAGTAGTTTTACTATTGTCTAATGCTAAAAGGACCACACAAAAAAAATCATATAATGTTAACTTCTTTCATAAGCTTCATAGTCCTGCATTTTTTGTCATTTTTTTCATATTCATTCTGTCTGGGCATAACAAAAACAGCCCGCTTGGCGAGGGCTGTTTTTGTTATGCCTATGTTCCTCCTTTTTGCGATCATCCGTAAAAAATGATTATAAAAACCGTCCATTGTCTACTACTAAAACTTGTCCGGTTACAGCGCTTGATTCCTCACTGGCAAAAAACAAGATTGCCTGAGCCTGATCCAGAGGCGCAATCAACGGTATATCACTGCACTGATGTTTTTGTACAGTCTCCCACATTTCCCGGTCAAACTTTGCCTCTGTTTCCGGGTTCAACATAGGAGTCAACGTGGCACCCGGGCACACCGCATTGCACCGTACTCCCTTTCCGGCGTATTGAATGGCTATATTTTTTGTCATCCCTATCACCGCATGTTTAGTAGCGGAATAAGCTAATCCGGCATTGCCATATACCCCGGCAACTGAAGATACATTGACAATAGAGCCGCTGCCACCTTGTGTCATATATCTTAACGCTTCCCGGCAAAATCGAAATGTGCCGGTCTGATTAACGGCCAGACTCTTTTCCCATGCCTCATTCGTTAGCCTTATAGCCGGCATAGTGTAATCGCCCACGCCGGCATTATTCACTAATATATCAAGTTTCCCAAATTGATTTGCTACCTCCTGAAACACCCTTACACAATCTTCATCCGAAGTAATATCGCCGGGAATGGCTATGGCCTGTCCCCCATCCATCTTTATTTTATTGGCAACAGCATCAAAGTCCTCTTTTAAAAGATCGACAATAACAACAGTCGCCCCCTCCTCGGCAAACAGTGCTGCAGTAGCTGCACCAATCCCTGAATTAGCTCCGGTAATAACAGCGACCTTTCCTTCCAAACGGTTCATTGCTATGAACTCCTTTCCACTTATCTTTGTTAAGCTTACTAGTAAAGTTCAAAAAACCATTTTAATAAAAGTCAAAATATTATAAAATAGCACCATAAGGAATGTATTATTTAATGGTACTGGCACTTCCGAATTATGTTATTTCAGGAGGACTTATGGAACTTTGGCAGCTACGGGAATTTACTCTCCTCGCCCAGCATTTGAACTTTACGGAAACCGCCAAGCACCTGTTTCTTACCCAATCCGTGCTGACCAGGCATATTGCTGCCCTGGAGCAAGAATTGGGTATGCCTCTTTTTATCCGCAACAAACGGTTTGTCCAGCTGACCGAGAATGGTCGCCTTTTGCTTGAAGAGGCCAGATTGCTTATCCAGACTCACGAGGAAGTAATCAAAAAAATCCGCTTACATGCCTCCGGTCATATCGGGCAAATTCGAATTGGCTATTTATCAGCGGCTTCACAACAATTCCTGGTTCCTTTTTCCACTTACTTTAACAGTAACTATCCGGGGGTAGAGTTACACCTATATGCCTATGAGTATATTCCTACACTAATGACCGCATTGCAACGAAATGAAATAGATATTTGCATCACTCTATCCCTTGCAACCTCCGAAACGTCCTCTTTAAATTGGAAAACAGTCTACCAGGATTCTACTGCAGCGGTTATGCACACCAGCCATCCATTGGCTGGTGAAGCAAGCATAGATGCAAAAATTTTAGCCGACCAGCCCTTCGTGCTCCTATCCCGTAAGACTACGCCACAAGGCTTTAATCAATCGCTCAGAATATGTAAAACTCGCGGTTTTACCCCCAACATAATCTCGGAAATCCCCAATACGCTTAGTCTTTTATTAAACATGGAAATGGATGTAGGAGTAACATTTCTGCCAAGGCACACCAAAATTTTTGCCAGCCCGCTCGTCCGTTACGTCAATCTAATTGGAGAAGATTGTCTTTTCGATGTAGTATTCGCCTGGAAAAAATCGAACTCCAACCCGGTTGTTACAACGTTCCTTAACCAGTTTGAAGAATATAAATCCACTGCAAGTACTAACTTACTAAGTCCCGCCTAATAATCGTACCAGCCTTTCCCCACCTTTTTCCCTAACCGGCCTGCCTTCACTAACCGTTTAAGCCCCAGAGTCGGACTCCACCTTGGCCCCAGTTCCCCTTGGAAGTATTCCAGCCCACTTTGAAGCGTATCAAGACCAATATAGTCCGCCAACTCAAACGGGCCAATGGGTAATTTGTAAGCTAATTTCATGGCCGCATCAATATCCTCCTTGGAGGCAATCCCTTCTTCATACACGCGGAAGGCCTCTAAGAGAAGCGGGGTATACACCCGGTTGGCAATAAAGCCCGGCGTGTCTTTCTTAACTTCTACATACTTTTTTTCCATTTGCTCGGCTATGCCTTTTACCGTAGCGATAGTTTCATCACTTGAATAATACCCTCGCGTAATTTCCACAACATCCATGACCGTTGGTGGAATAAAGAAATGCATGCCAGCCACACGTTCAGGTCGTCCAGTGGCAGAAGCGATTTCCGTAATCGACATGGAAGACGTATTGGTAACAAAGATAACCTCTGGCCGGCAAAAACGGTCTAACTTAGCAAAAACTTCTTTTTTGACCGCTAATTTCTCAACAACACTCTCGATAACAAAATCGGCATGAGAAAACGCTTCCAGCTCGGTGGTAGGTATAATAGATTCCAAAATCGCTGCTTTTTTAGCAGCGTTAATTTTTTTATCGGCTACCTGCTTATCCAGCCGGACAGAAAATTTATTTAATGCCATATCCACTAATTCTTGGTTTACATCATAAAGGAGTACCGAGAAACCCTTCATCACCGCCACTTGGGCAATTCCTCCACCCATCGTACCGGCTCCCACAACTCCAATTGTTTTTATTTTCATCAAATAACCCTCCTCGCTAAGCAGCAAGCCTTGCAATAACCATAACAATTAATACAAGTATAGCTGATGAAATGCATGCTTGCCAGCATGAGCCGTCTAATACTGAGACATAAACAAATATTTCGTTATTATCGTCCGCCTTTCATGGTTTAAAAACCAAGCCTATTGTTTTCTAATACCGGACCACTTCTAAAATAAAACAAGAGCAGCTATCTTTTTCTGAAACTATAGAATTTTAAGTTAATTATACTGCTAATTTTTCGTATACTGAAATGCAATACAAGCCACTCACATATATCAAAATAACATTATTTCATATGTCTCCCCCTAAATAAAAACCACTGCATATTGTACCAGCACCTGCTCCCTTGGCATCTCTATAGTAATAGTTTGACAAATATTCGACAAACAAATAGAATTAAAAAGGAAATAAAATGTAATTCAAAGGAGGGGATTCGCTTGAAAAAAGTATTTGCCATTATAGTTTGCTTAGCACTTTCATTAAGTTTAACCGGATGCGCTCTTCTTGATCTTCTAGCACCACCACCTCCGCCGCCACCTCATCATCCTGGGGCACCGCCACCGCTTCCTCAGAATCAGCCCCCTGTTGACTTACGTGCTAAATTGCAAAACATACGAAATGGGCAGGGTAATGCAAATGGGCTGGTTATTGCAGGCAGTGGGCAGACAGATCAGAAAATATTAACCGATTACGGAACTTTCACATCGCAGCCTTTCCTTGTTAAAGATGGAAACGGCAAAACATGGATTGTTTTGCTTCAAAAACCGGCAGATGAGAATTTGCTGGGTAAAACAGTATCTGTTACCGGTGAAGTAGTTAACAAAACGGATTATCCCCCTATTCTGAAGTCTAATCCGTCAGTGCCGGAAAATGCAATTGTAAATGCCGAGATTATTAAATAAATATTTAATAGCCTCCCAAAATGGGTGGGCTATTTTTTTTGGTACCGCAGACAATTAGCCACTCTACTAAATAGCTGAAAGTGTCATTAGGTTATTCTCTTTCTAAGCGAGAATCTACATTAACTTAATAAATAAAACGCAACTAAAGAAGTTACAAGCGTAACCGGCAGCCCGGCTTTCAGATAATCGAAAAACCCAATAGTAATATTATTTCGTTTTGCTATCTCAACTACAATTAAATTCGCAATGGATCCGGTAATGGTTAAATTGCCCGCGAACGTCGAAAAAACTCCTAAAGCCGTCCACCATTGCATATTGTCGACCGGCGGCAGAAAATATTTTAATAACATAACAGCCGGAACATTACTTACTAAATTTGATAGCACAATAGTTACAGCAGCAAATACCGTTTTATGCTGAAAATTTACATAGTTTTCTGTTTGCAATACAACTGCCCGCATTAATCCGCTCTGTTCCAAACCGCCTACAACAATAAACAGCCCAATAAATATTATGAGCAGGTTAAAATCAATGCTGGTATAAATTTTGTTAGGTTCTACACGACGGGTGACAAGCAAAAAGGCCGCCCCTAAACTGGAGGTAAGCGCCAGGTCTACGCCAGCTATATATCCAAGGATAACAAGGGCGAGGACGAACAAGCTCTTATAAACAAGATATTTATGAATACATACCTTGGCGCACTCATGAGTAGAAAGAAAGCCCGCTAACTCCTTTCTGTACACAAAAGAAATAATAAAATAACTTACCAATAAACCAATAACCGATACCGGAAAGGCCCTCAAAAAGTAGTTTACAAAAGATACACCCGATAAACTGGCAATTAAAATATTCTGCGGATTTCCCAGCAAAGTGGCGGCACTTCCCACATTAGAAGCTATAGCCGTTCCCAGTAAATGAGGCAACGGATTGCATCCAGCCCGCTTAGCTACCAACAAGACTACCGGTGTAAACAAAAGACAAACAATGTCATTGATACAAAAGGCCGACAAGGCACCGCTCATGCCCACAGTGACCAAAAGTAACTGTTTGGGGGAACCAACACTTCGCGCGAGGAACCAGCCCATTAACTCAAAAAAACCAGCCACCTTAAGATTAGCAATAACAATCATCATAAAAAATAATATCACAATGGTTCTAAAATCTATGCATTTGACAGCCTCATCAAACGTAAGAACACCACAAGCCACCATTAAGGCAGCCGCAATGATGGCCGCCCCCGCCCGATCAACCCGAAAGACCGGACTTTTCCCAATAGAAAAAACCACCAAAACAAAAACCAAAAGAATGCCTGCTTGCCACATAACTCCTAATCCTTTTCTACGAATGTTTTATATATCAAGACTTTCTTCGGCCACATATCCATGAAATTTTTCGCCCACCGGATCAATAGGTATACTTTTCTCTAACATTCTCTTGCGACTCCACCGGTAAACCGTATCTAAAAGAACAATGAGCTCCTGCCCCGCCTCGGTGAGGACGTATTCCACACGTACAGGCACTTCCGCAAACACAGTTCGTTTGACAAAACCTTCCGCTTCCAGTTCCCGCAGGGTTTTGCTAAGTACCTTTTCGCTAATAGCATAGTGGGTTTTTTTAAATGCGCTAAACCGGGTAACATGATCTACGTAAATCGCCCGCAAAATGAGCGGCTTCCACTTACTTGCAAAACATTTAAAGGCGTATTCATAAGGGTCCATTCTTACCCCTCCCCCCGACTCAATTATATGTAAGTTGCTTTCCACGTGGATATTAACTATCCTTCTGTGTAGATAATAGCATAAAACCAATTACCCTACAATATTGTGCGTAATGTACAGCACCACCTATCTTATGATAGGATGAATAAAGCGCTTACACCTACTATCCCCTTTAGGGAAGGGAGAGATATGTGGAAAAATCACCATTCCGATTATATACCAAAGTCCAATTTTCGCATATCATCAAAAATTCAAATAAATACCTTACAAAGGAGACGAATTATGGGAAAATTTTTTCAAGGTAAAGTAGCTCTAATAACAGGCTCCGCCTCAGGCATTGGACGAATCACCGCGCAGGCCTTTGCCCGCGAAGGAGCTAATGTTGTTGTTACCACCGGGTCTAACATCAAAGGGGCCGAAGAAACCGTACGCCTTATCCAGGCAGCCGGAGGAGAAGCCAGTTTCATCCAGTGCGATGTTTCAAAAGCCCGCGAGGTAGAAGCGCTTATCGCTAAAACCGTTGAACATTATGGTTCGCTGGATTTCGCCTTTAATAATGCCGGGGTGGGTCCCGACGGAGTTCGGATTCCCTTCGTTTCACTGGCCGAATGTCCGGAGGATATCTGGGACCGCACAATCAATACCAATCTTAAAGGGGTGTGGCTCTGTTTAAAGTACGAAATGCAGCAGATGTTAAAGCAAAAATCCGGTGCCATTGTGAATACGTCTTCGGTAGGCACCGTAAAGTTTGATCCCGGTTTCGGTGCCTACGCGGCTAGCAAAACCGGCGTTATCGCACTTACTAAGACAGCGGCCGTAGAATGTGCAGCCTCCGGAATCCGCATTAATGCTATATGTCCAGGCCCTACGGCCCACACTGGACTGAGTGAAAACACCTCGAACACCAACCCGGAAGGGCACGACAAAATTGCCCAGAGAATTCCTATGGGACGGCTGACCCAACCGGAAGAAATAGCCGCCGCCGTTCTTTGGTTATGCTCAAAAGATGCTTCCTTTATTACCGGCAACGCCCTCTCCGTAGACGGCGGGTTTACACTTATCTAGTACCTATTATTTATTCAAGAGAATCAACCTGAACCAGTTCCGGGAAAAGCTTCATCCAGGCTAACACTACACAGATCGTACCAATTCCACCAAGAAATACAGCCGGTACTACACCAAACCAGGCGGCAGTAATACCCGACTCAAATTCGCCAAGCTGGTTAGAAGTACCGATGAACATGGAATTCACCGCACTTACACGTCCTCGCATTTCATCCGGTGTCTTTAGTTGTACCAGGGAAGACCGGATTACGACGCTTATGACATCAGCCGCACCCAATATTATCAAGGCAGCTAGAGATATCCAAAAAGAGGTTGACAGGGCAAACACCATAGTTGCAAACCCAAACACTATAACCGCGTAAAACATGACTTTCCCTACCCGCCTTTTTAACGGCCTATGCGCTAAATAAGCAGACATGACCACTGCGCCTACCGCCGGAGCCGAACGCAGCATGCCAAGACCAGCCGGACCAATAGAAAGTATTTCCTTGGCATAAATCGGCAGCATGGCCGTTGCACCACCTAGTAAAACTGCAAAAAGGTCAAGGGATATGGCCCCTAGTACGGCTTGGTTACTACGGATAAAATGAATACCGGCAAAAAGCGAAGACATGCTTACCGGCTGACTTTTTGCCGAAGTCTGCCTAAAGCCTAAAAAAACAACGAGTATCCCGGCAAGAATAAACAGTACGCTCACCAGCAAATAGGCGAATGATGCTCCATAGATGTATAAGAGCCCCCCCATTGCCGGACCGATAATGGTTGCGGCTTGGGTTAAGGAGGAGGCTACTGCAACAGCTTGCGGAAATATCTCAGCAGGAACAAGCGCAGGCATTAGTGCTTGCATAGTTGGACGGTCAAACGCTCTTACAGCCCCCAGCAGAAAGATAATGCCTATAAGTTTCCCTTCACTTACCCACCCGCTGAAGGTGCCTAATGCCAGTGCCAAGCCGCCCACACCTTGAAGAAACTGGCAGATATAAGTAATGACCCTCCGATTATAGCGATCCGCCGCTTGCCCGGCAATAAGTGTCAGGAGAAACAGCGGCAGAAATTGAGCCAGACCAATAAGACCAAGAGAAAAAGCACTGCCTGTCAAAGCATAAATCTGCCACCCAACAGCGACCGACAGAATTTGATACGCCACAATATTCGAGACCCTGGCCAATAAAAAGAAAGTTAATTCTCTGTTGTATAGTACACTTAGCGAAGTATTCGCTTTTGGAAAAATCGACATAAGACATAATCCTTTACTATATTTTATTCCCCGTCAAGAGGCATAATAAAACCTGTCTTTACACCCTTACGAAACCCTGCTTTTTCATAAAAGTCCAGGGTTTTTTGATTGTTTGACCCGGTCAAAAGCATTACTTTGTAGCAATTGTTTTCTCCGGCAATGGCCGCAGCCTCCCGGAGCACCGCTGTTCCATAGCCTTTTCCCCTGGCATCTGGATGGGTTATCACATTCTCAATTAAGGCATAGGGCCGCAACCGTCTGGTTAAGTTTCTAATGATGGCGACCGTACAGCTACTGACTAGTTTTCCGTTTTCCTCCAATACAACGTATTGCAAGTTAGGGTCCTGATAAATCTGCCCCCATACCTGTTCAAACTCCTCTAAGGGAACTTCCGGGTCCTCCGGGTGCAAATACCGGTATAAAACCAAAAGCTCAGACAGTTCCTCGTATCGTATCTTTCTTACCAATATTGGCACACTATCCCCTCCTGTTTGCCAAATAAATACAAAGGTTCTGCATTGTCGGCGAAAAACCTGCAGAACCTTGTACTTATCCTATTTTAGCCTGGAGGGTTATTCTAAGCGCATACTGATATCTGCCGCTTTAACAGAATGAGTAAGCGCACCACTGGAAATAATGTCAACGCCTAAGGCGGCCAAGTCAGCCACTCTTTCCAAAGTAATATTGCCGGACACCTCAATCAAAGCCTTACGATTAATGATCTCTACCGCCTTTTGCACCATCGAAAGCGACATATTGTCCAACATAATGACATCGACACCTGCTCCGAGAGCTTCTTGCACTTGCTCAATAGTTTCGACCTCCACCTCAATCTTAACGAAGGGAGAAACGCTGCGCCGCACCTTTTCCACCGCCGCCAATATACCGCCCGCCGCAGCTCGATGATTGTCTTTAATTAGCACCATAGAATCTAAAGCATACCGATGATTTTTTCCGCCACCGACAGTTACAGCGTATTTTTCCAGCAAACGCAAACCCGGTGTTGTCTTTCGGGTATCAACAATGTTTGTACGATTCGCGCCACAGGCTTCCACGTATTTGCGGGTCACCGTGGCGATACCCGATAAATGCTGCAAAAAATTCAGCGCCACCCTTTCCCCCGCCAATAACGCCCGTGTGGGTCCCGAAATCCACCCGAATTTTTCCCCCTGTTTCACACATTCCCCGTCAGTCAAACCAAACTCGACTTTCACTCTTTCATCAAGCAACGCAAACACCTGGGAGAAAACCGTTGTCCCTGCTAAAATCATATTTTCTTTCGCCAAAAGATACCCTTTCGCTACATCCCCTTCATTAAAGATGGCCTCGCTTGTTATATCTCCCTTGCCAATGTCCTCCAATAATGCTTGACGCAATAGATTATCCAAAGCAATCCTATTCATTACACAGCCGCTCTCTTTCCCCATTGATGCACAATATGTTTACAAAACTTCTCGTCATTTTTTTCCGGGAAATCTAAACGAAAATGCCCACCTCTGCTTTCCTGCCGTAACAAAGCCGCCTCAAGCAATAACTCTGCCAACTGATATGCATTGATCGTATGGTATGCGCTAGCAGCAAACGGATGCCTACGGTATTCTTTTTGCTCCCGTACCCATTTTAACAGAGTACCCAAAGCTCCTCCCTGCCGCATTGCTCCGGCAACCGTTTCCATCTTTTCCTGCAACACCTTTACATCGCCGCTATAAACAGGCATATCCGACAGTGTGATAGCTGCTCCTCTATTTTTTTTCACCGGTAAATTATCATTAATATCCGCCGCCAGCCGCCGCCCAAATACAACACCTTCCAACAACGAATTGCTGGCAAGGCGATTAGCCCCGTGAACCCCTGTTGCCGCCGCCTCGCCGCAAGCATATAAACCCGGCACATTGGTCCTGCCCCACAAATCGGTTTGTATGCCACCGATAGTAAAATGGGCCGCCGGCGCAACCGGGACGATATCCCGCTCTAAAAAATAGTGGTTTTGCGCTAATTTCCCGTATACTTGACGGAACCGGCGGGCTAAGTACTCTTTGCCGCCCATATGACGAGCATCCAAATAAATAGGTCTGCCGCCAGATTGTATGGCTTCCTGCATAATGGCCCGCGCCACTTCATCGCGGGGGGCAAGCTCGCCGCTCGGATGATAGGCAGGCATGAAACGTTGTCCCTCGGAATTTAACAAAAACGCCCCTTCCCCCCGCAAAGCCTCGGTCAGGAGAAACACTTCCCCGCTCATGGTTGTAAAAGCCGTCGGGTGAAATTGTACAAACTCCATGTCAGTAATCACCGCGCCGGCACGGTAAGCCGCAGCCAAACCATCTCCGGTTGCCGAACTATTGGTAGAGCGGGCAAACAAGCCGCTATAGCCCCCTGTTGCCACTACAACGACTGCCGCCTCAAGAAAAACAGGCTGTTCCTGATGCATCACCAGGCACCCGCAGCATCGCCCCTCTTTTATTACTAAGTCCATAAGAAAACTATGGTCAAGGCATTCAATATGGCCGGCACCGCAAACTTTATCTGCTACTAATTCTGTAATATATTTACCTGTATAATCGTAATAATGCACAATTCGCCGGTGCGAGTGCCCGGCTTCCCTCGTAAGAATCATTCCCTTATCATTCCGGCTAAAAATGGCTCCGCACGATAGGAGAAATTGAAGGGCATCCGGTCCCTCTTTTACCAATATCCCGGCTGCGTCCTCCCGGCACAACCCGCGCCCTACTCTTAGTGTATCTTCATAATGTTCCTCTATACTATCGTCATCGCCTATCGCCACCGCTATACCGCCCTGGGCTTTGTAGGTACTGCTCTCCGAAATACTGCCCTTGCTAACAAGCGCCACTTTTAACTTGGAGTCCATCGACAGCGCCGCCGTCATTCCCGCAATTCCCGATCCAATAATGATAACATCATACCTTTTGTGCCCTAAATTGCACGGGACGTTTTCCACTTTATTTTCAACTTGTCTCATTGCGCTATCTCCAGCATACGGCGAAGAGTATGCCTAGCCTTACCAGCTAACGCCGCATCCACTTCAATTTGACAGGTAGTATGACTAAGCGCCTCATAAATACTTTGAAGCCTGGTTTTCTTCATATTGGGGCATACCAGGCCGGGATGGAGTAAATAGAATTGCTTTTCCGGACACAAAGCTTGCAAATTATAAAGAACCCCCACTTCTGTACCAATAATAAAAGTTTCAGCATCGGAAGTTTGGGCATATCGAATAATTTCCGAAGTGCTTCCCGCAAAATCGGCCAATTCAACTACCTCCGGAGCACATTCAGGATGTATCAAAAGGACAGCGTCAGGATGTCTCAGTTTTACTTGCCGGATATCCTCCGGTTTCACTTTGGCATGAGTAGTGCAGCACCCTTCCCACAAAATAAGTTCTTTGTCCCTTACTTGCTTGGCCACATAATTTCCCAGATTGCCATCCGGCACAAATATGACTTTATTACCCGGCAAGGACGCTACCACCCTGCAGGCATTAGAAGATGTGCAGCATATATCACTTTCCGCTTTTACTTCTGCCGATGAGTTTATATAGCAAACAACCGGAACGCCCGGATGTTTGCTTTTTAAATTGCGCACATCCTGTGCGGTAATGGTATCCGCCAAAGGACATCCGGCATCCTTTTCCGGCAGCAATACAACCTTTTCCGGCGATAAAAGCTTAGCCGTTTCAGCCATAAAACGTACGCCGCAAAAAACAATACAATCGCACTCTGTATTCGCTGCCACCTTACTTAAATAAAAGGAGTCACCGACATAATCTGCAGCCTCCTGCACTTCCTCAAGCTGATAATTATGAGCTAAAATAACCGCCTTACGCTTCCGTTTTAAACTCTCTATTTCTCTTTTCAGGGTATCCACAGCTTCCGCCCCCCTTTTTAACAGTTTTTCTCTACATTACCACGCGTCCATGTCTGTGTCAAGACATGCGTCAATACACAGACAGCGTTGACAACTTAAAAAGCGAAAAAGCCTCATACCCATCATCATCAATTGTAGTAAATTGATGTTTTCCGCCTCAATCCCGTCCCGTTTTCTTCTTAAGATAAATAGCAAGTTTTCGGTTACTTGAAAATAGTTTGGGACAAAATATTGGGTAAGCCAAAACTAAAGGAGAATATCATGTTACAAGAAGAGATATATCAGCTTGGCCAATTTATCCCATTGCATTACCACTTCCAAATGCTTTCAGACACGGCACGAATGGCTGCCTTTCAGGCCGCTATCAAGCAGGTCGTAACTGCCGGACATAAAGTAGTAGATTTAGGAAGCGGAACAGGTGTAATGTCATTCTTCGCCGCCAAACAGGGAGCACGTGTTTGGGCCGTCGACTATAACCCCGCCTTGGTAGCAGCCAGCCGCAAATTTCTACGTCAAAACGGGGTAGCGCAAAAAGTTCAGGTTTTCGAAGCGGATGCTACCTACTGGTTACCGCCAGAACCTGTCGATATCGTAATCTGTGAAATGCTGCACAGTGCGCTGTTGCGCGAAAAACAAATTCAAGTCATTGCATCCTTTCGCGACACCCACCAGGCCAAGTTTGGCACAACTCCGAATTTTTTGCCCACAGCAACTCTTTTGGGCGTACAGCCGGTTTGGCAATCGTACAACTTCAACGGTTATAATACGCCTGTACCACTTTTCCAGTCCGCTTATGCGGCCCATGAGGACTGCTGCACTTCCATTGATCCCATAGTATATAAAGCCATTGATTATGACAATGTGCAAGCAGATACCTTTTTCGCTCAGGTAGCCTTTCTTATACAACAGAGCACTCCCATAAATGCGCTTCGCTTCATTACCAAAAACCTCTTAACGGCGGATCTCGAGACAGGGCAAACGATCGACTGGCACTCCCAACATATTGTTCTGCCTTTGCCCCAGCCATTGGAGTTACAAGCCGGACAAACGCTGGAAGTAACCTTTAACTATTATCCCGGCGACTCAATCGAAGTTCTGACACAAACCATCCAGATACATGTTGCACCCACTCAACTGCCCCATTAAATAAAAAAAACCGGGTGTACCCCTCTCTTATGGAGAGTACACCCAGATACTCGGAAACTCGGAAAATTTCCCCTTGGCTTATTCCAACGTATTTTCTTTCTGTTGAGCGTTTAAAAATAAAGTCTTTAATAAAAGAAATAGTTCTTTTTGCTTTTCACTTGTAATTTCGCCCAACATCTGCTCACGATGCCGGTCAACCACTTCCCGCCAGAGGGGATATTGCTGCACTGCCCTTTCGGTAAGTGCTACGGATTTTTCCCTTTTGTCGTAACCAACCTTACGTTCAATAATTCCCTTTTGCTCCAATTTTAACAGGCTTTTTGAAATGGCTGCCGGTTCAATATTTAAGTAATTCGCTAAAGAAGCTTGGGACATGGAGCCTTTTTCCTTTATTATTTTGACAATAGTCCATTCGGAACTAAATAGCCCATACACCTCCAGCATACGATTCAAGCTTTTTGATATAGCCCGAGTCGTTTGGTACAATTGGTGCATTAGTCGATCTGTTGCTTCCATATGTCCCCAATATGGATCTTTTTTTTCTTCCGGATTGCTAATGGCAACCGCCCCCTTGTTTAATTTATATCAAACAATGGTCCGGAATACAATTCCCTTATTGAAAATTCTATCATTTTTTTGTCATTTTTTTAAATTTTGCATGACTTCTGTGGTACTTCGGTTAATATCCTCACAAATTTGATAAAACAACTCCAGTCTTTCCGGTAAAATATTCTTTAATATCATCTTCATCGTTTTATCTCCCACAGATACTAATGTTTGTTGCAAACTTCTTCCCTTTTCCGTAATAAAAACCAAGTACGCTCTTCGATCGCGCGGATCGGCCCTTCGTTCTACAAAACCTTTACGTTCCAATATGTCCAACATACGTGTAACTATGGTTTGGGTTTTCCCTGCAGTTTGAGCCAACTCTTTTTGATTAATCCCATCCTTTAGAATTAAGGAGTTAAGTAAATTCCACTGCTCCGGGGTAATATTGAATACCTTAAAGCGGACCGAAAGCAAATTGGAAAGATTATTGTCCGTATTATGCAGGATGTCACCGAAAAAACGGGGCTGGTAATCTCTGTTCATCTTGCTCCTCCAAATGACTATGCATATTTTATACTTTTACCAATAAACCAGCGGCTATTATTCGCCTTCCGGGGCTATCTCCATTGCCGCTACTTCTTTTTTTGCCGTACCTACATTTCCATGAATAAATATATATAGGGAAAACGCAATCAAAAATATTAGCATAGCCCCTGCCGAATATTTGTACATCCCAATAAACCCGGTTTTTTCCGCTATCGTTCCCAGAAAAATAGCTCCCGCACTGGTTCCTACATCTAACATGTTATAAAAAGTGGCGCTTGCGCCGCTGCGCCGGTCAGGCTGTACCAAATTCAACATCCAGGTAATAAGGGCGGGAAGAAGAAAACCTCCGCCAAAACCATACAATACCGCGGCTGTTAAAAGCAAGGTAAGTGATGAGGTTTGCGTAAGCACAACCAAACCTGACAGAAGGAAAAAGCATCCTGGAAAAATAATCCATGCCGGGCCTTTACTATCAAAGATCCTGCCCCCAACCGGCCGGGATAAAAATACACATAACGTCCCTACTATAAAAAAATACCCTGAATTAGCAATATGAGCTTCCTGGGCAAGCATCGCGACAAAAGTATTTACACTTCCGTAACCTATGCCAAACAACATAGTAAGTAGAGCCGGAAAACCCGTTCCTCTTTCAAAAAACTTATCCAATAAAGAGCGACTTTCTTCCAGAATAGGCTCAGAAACCTCATTAGGTGTACGGCACATAAGTGTTCCCAGAAACGCCAGACCTGTACCAAAGGCAGAAAACACAAACATAGCCACAAAGCCATAATCGTTAACCAGCCATACGCCTGCTGCCGGAGCCAATGCCATAGCCACAGTACTGCCTAGCCCAAAATATCCCATTCCCTCACCGCGGCGGGAATACGGTATAATATCTGCGGCAATCGCTGCGTAAAACGTTGTCGTGAGCCCAAAACCGAAGCCGTGGAAAATTCTTGTGGCTATCATACCCTCTACCGAAGTAAACACGATGTAGCTGACCGTACAAATAAATGAAATAGCCAGCCCCAAATATAAACATTTCTTTTTACCTAATGCACTTTCAGCCAAATCCGTAAACAGCCGGATAAATATAGCCGAAAACCCAAATATGCCGGTAATAAGCCCTATCTCCGCTCCCGTCGCCCCATTATAGGCTGCGTAAATAGGTAGGGTTGGCAGCAAAATGTGAAAACCGCCAAACATGAATGCGTTGGAAAGAACCAAAGCTATAAAATGTTTTGTCCATAATCGTACAGTATTCATTATCTTCTCCCTCTTTTTTTGTATTATAGACTTGTCAAAGCTGTGAGCTTACACTAACCTTGCAAATAAATAATTAACTAGTTAATTATTTCACGGTATAATCAACTAGTTAACTATTTAATTTAAATATTACACCTGGACATGCACCTCTGTCAATCTATGTAAAATATTCTTAATATTTGCAATAATAACACATATAATCCCAGCTACCTATTCTATCAAAACGCAAAGCGTATTTTACATTTTACTATTGCACCCACTGCGTATAAAATTAAACTATAGCAATAGATTTATACATCCATAAGGTATATAGCTATTTTTAAAGTTTTTACAACAACCTGCGAGGAGGAAGAATATGAAACCAAGTATTTTTATATCCGGATTGGTTCCCCCAAAAACATATGAAATGCTGGCAAAACAGTATGATGTAACTATGTATGACAAAGAATCTCTGATCACAAAAAAGGGAATGTTGGAAGGCCTTGCCGGCAAAGAAGCCCTGTTGTGCCTTCTGTCCAATTCCGTCGATAAAGAAATTATAGAACGCAACCCCCAATTAAAAATTATCGCCAATTACGGAGCGGGCTTCAATAATATTGATATGCAAACGGCAACAGCCCTTGCTATTCCGGTTACCAATACTCCGGCAGTTTCCACCAACGCAACTGCCGACCTGGCTATGGGCTTAATTCTTGCCATCGCGAGACGTATCGTCGAAGGCGACAATACATCTCGCCACGGCCAGTTTACCGGCTGGGCTCCCTTATACCATCTGGGAGTGGATGTTACCAACAAAGCCCTGGGTATCATAGGGATGGGGCATATCGGCCGGGCAGTAGCTAAACGGGCTAAGGCGTTTGATATGAAAATCATCTATTATAGTCGTACTCGCCTCCAACCAGAAATCGAAACAGAATTAAACGCTACCTTCATGGAGTTTGAAGATGTAATTAAAAGCTCAGACTTTTTATCCTTGCATGCCAGCTATAGTCCGGCTTTGCACCATATGCTCGGGAGCAAAGAGCTTTCCAGTATGAAACCTTCTGCTTTTCTTATTAATACGGCCCGCGGAGCTATGATTGACGAAGTGGCTTTACTAAAAGCTTTAAAGGAGAACCGCCTGGCAGGTGCCGCTCTGGACGTTTATGAATTTGAACCCCAAATAACCAAAGGTCTTGAAGCTCTGAAAAACGTCATTCTCTGCCCACATCTTGGAAATGCAACCATCGAAACCAGAGAGGCAATGGGCGAAATTGCCGCCAACAATATTATATCTGTCCTATCCGGCAAACAAGCTATACACTGCGTAAACAGAGAAATATACAAATAAAAGAAGTTCGTCCATCTAACCGGCAGGAATTATTTGTTAAACATGCAATATAACAGTATATCTTAACTAGTACTGGCGAGGTGTTTTTCATGTATAAGGGCTACCGGCGTTTAGGCCTTCTTTTGCTGTTTTTCTTATTATTCTGCTCTGGCCTAACTGTACACGGAGCAAACCGGCAGAACTTTTCTGATCCTATAGACCAGGATATCATGGATTGCACTCAGGCTATCACAAGTAATTCTCATGATGCAGTTGCCTATTTTAAGCGCGGAAAAGCCTATGCAAAAAAAGAACTGTACGGTTCCGCTATCTGCGATTACACTTCAGCAATAAAGTTAAACCCAGACTATGCCACCGTCTATCTTGCCCGCGCTCTTCTCTACCAGAAAAGAGGAGAGAACGACCTAGCGCTTACCGATTACACCAGCGCAGTTACTTACGATCCGGACTACGCTGCCGCCTATAACAGCCGGGGCGTCCTCTATATGCAAAAAGGGGATTACACCCTGGCACTTCAGGATTTTAACCGTGCCATAGAGATAAATCCCCAATTCGCCAAACCTTACTTTAATAAAGGCTTACTATACGAAAAAACACAGCGGTACCAGGATGCAATCGACACCTACCACAGCCTGCTTCTAGAGCTTCCGCTGAAATACACCCAAACCATCGAAGAAGTCAAAATGAGAATTCGGGCATTAGGCGGTATCATTTAAAATGTAAGAAAGCGGGGATGGTCTCGTGAAAAAAAACTTATTAACTTTGATGTTAACAGTTTTCCTCCTGACTACGTTTTGCGCTGTAGTGTCTGCCGCCAATCAACCGGCTAGCGGCCTGGAACAACAATCCATCGAAGACTCTTCCAAAATCCTCTCTACCAATCCCAACGATTACGTGGCCTTATGTCGGCGCGGCATTGCGTATATGTCCCAAAAAAATAACAACCTGGCTATTCAGGATTTCACTAAAGCGCTTGCGCTCCACCCACAGTACGCCTTCTGCTTTCTTAACCGTGGCTTGTGTTATGACCAGATGGGCAAAGAGGATTGGGCCATTGCCGATGTAACAAAAGCCATCGAAATTGACCCTACTTTTACCATGGCTTATTCCCTCCGTGCCGCTTTTTATATAAAAGAAGCAAATTACCAACAAGCTATTCCTGACTGTATAAAAATGACCGAGCTTTCCCCACAAAATACAAAGGCCTATTTTCTGCTTGCAGGCTGCTACGAGAAAACTCACATGTATCAAGAAGCCACCGACACCTATCGCAAAATCATTGACCTATTTCCAAAGGATACCGCCTCGATTAATACTGCAAAAAATTGCATCAGGGCATTAGGCGATACTATATAGCTGATCGAGGTATTCTGATAAAGCTTAGTACCATAACAAAGCCGGGAGCAAACCACTCCCGGTCTTCTTATTCTACAACTACTGTATTAATATATAAGAAGGATTAAGACACTTCCCATGGATGCCACTACTTTGTAACAAAGCTTGGTCTTCTACTACAAGTAAGCTTTTAGCCCTTTCGGATAAAGAATCTTTTTATTCGTAATAAATTCTTCTTTATCCACCCACCTTGCTTTACTGACATACACATCGTCAGCAATAAGGAATTCATCGGTTACATAGAACTCACCGGGCAGGATAACTTCGTATACGAATTGTATTTCATGGGCCTTCATCGTATCCAGAGTAAATAGGTTTTCGATAGTACAAAGATATTTCATATCTACAATTTCCGCGTTAAGCTCTTCTTGGAATTCCCGCCGCAGTGCCACGCTGCTTTTTTCCCGAAATTCTATCGCGCCCCCCGGTAGATGATAATAGGATTCCTCGCCTTCCATATGTTTTACCTCAATTGCCAGGATTTCATTCTTTCTGCGAACCAAACCTTTGGCCGTTGGTCGAACTGATTTTCGAACATAATCATAACATACAATTTCGGTATCAAAATAACGTTCCTGAAATTCCGTTAGCGCGCTAATCTGCTCTCTGCTATACCGGTTAATTTGATTGGCAATAACCAGCTTATCCTCATTATCATTTTTCCGGTGGATAACCCCTATCACTTTTCCCCGGTATGTTTCCAGCGGCTTATATTCACCTAAGATGTAGGCGTCAATTTCTTCGCCATCCCCCGCTTGCGTACGAGGTATGTAACCATAATTGACCGGATAGCAAAACCCATATTTCGGATGCAGGGAGCCGAGCGGCCTGTCTACTTGAACTTCAACATCTTTCCCCAGATATTCGCGCAGCATACTATTCCTCCCACAAACAGGCAAAGAGTTCTAAGGTCTGCCTAGAACTCTTTACCGTTAATTAAATTATCTAGTATCACCGGATACAGACGACACCACAAAATTTTTCATTTTTTTTGCCTCATACAACAGTTTGTCTACCAGTTCAAGAACTTTCTTTTCATCCGAATCATCATCAATGGCTACCAGCCCCACGCTAACTGTTGCATTACAGCATTCCGGACTGGTAGCAATTATATCCCGCACCCTTTCCGACACTTTTGTTGCCTGTTCCAATCCGGTTTGGGGAAATATGATGACAAATTCATCACCGCCCCAGCGGAAAATTACATCAAGCGATCTAGTGTACTGCCGGAGAATGCCGGCAATAGCAACCAGCGCATTATCACCTACGGAATGTCCGAAAAAATCGTTAATAGTTTTAAAATCATCAACGTCGACCAACGCGATACAAAGCGGTGCTCCCGTTCGCCGCATCCGGTTAATTTCTTCCCCGAGCCTTATGTAAAAATACCGGCGATTCCAGAGGTTAGTTAAGGCATCCGTATACGCCCCGTAATGCAGTTTCTGAATCAGAAGCCCTACTAATCCGGAGGCCAGCGCCACGCAAAAGATAAAAAGCAGCAAGATATGGTTACGAGCTTGCGGAAAGACGTTATAACTATATACATATAATTTGGCAACCAACAGTGCTATCACTGCCCCGCCTAAAGTACAAGCAAGACTTGTATATTTGGGTAATAGCATTTTGAAGTTCCCTCCCGGCAACGGTTTTCAACGCCAATCCATCTTGCATAATCTTTTATGCTCTGGGTCCTTATCTCTTGTCCTGGTAACAAGCTTATCGCCCGCCAGTGTTGTTCCGCAGCAAAGCAAGGAGATTCCCCGGTCAAATACAAAAACCAGACCTTTAGTCTGGTACTAACATTTTAGAAAGACTAAAAAGGCAACCTGGCAATCCTAGCAACAAATTTGGTTTGCAGCCTTAGACCCATGGCTTTGCGTCCCTGCTTTTCAGTAGGTTTGCTTAATTTAGTTGTACATGATTCGTTATTTCAATTTTATACCAAATTTAGGAATTTGTCTATAAAATTAGGACTTAAGTACTATTGATTTTTTCAGACAACCTGTTCCTTTCTTCGCGTAATTTCTATGAAATACGACAAAAGAGGCATTGGGTTACTGATAAACCCAACACCTCTTAATAACACAAACGCCATTCCCCCGCAGTTGCCGCTTATTTGAAACTAGCGCGGCACCCATAGCACCATTCGAGGCTTATTAATTTCTTTCGCCAACTCTTCGACTTGACCATATTTCATGCACGCCGCCATACAGTTTTGAACACACGCCGGTTTTTGCCCTTTGCGGGTGCGTCCTGCGCACAGCACACAAAGTTCGGTAGGACAAGGAATATAGGCCAAATACGCCTTATCATTCGGCAATTCCTGTATCGATTCTACGACTTTCATCCCACTCATACCTGCCGGCCATTTATATTCTTGTGCACAAGCGATTTCGCAGGTGTGACAGCCTGTGCAATATTCGTAGTCAATCAATAACCCATACCCTGTATTCTTCCTCTCCATCATACTTCATCTCCTTTGACTTTATGGACTTTGCACAACATATGTTTGATAGGGGAGCCCAAGCCGTCTTTGCCGACGCTGTTCATAGGAATCAAAGTATTAATATTGGACCGGAAGGTTCCGTACAGAGACGGTTCACTAGCCTCTTCCTCCGGAAACCACCAGCCGTGAGCCGCCATAACCATCCATTCGGGAACTTCCAGCGTCACTTTTGCTTTTAGCTTGCACTTACCAAACCAATTTTCAACCCAAACCCACTCTCCATGACCAATCCCCAGCCGTCTCGCCGTTTTGGGGTGAATCTCCACAAGAGGATCCGGATCAAGCGCCCGAAGCCAAGGAATATTACGATGTTCAGAAATAAAGAAAGCGGCCGACCTGCGTCCGGTACACAAAATCAGCGGGTACTCTTCAGCCAAATCCGGTCGGCTTACCGGTGTAAACGGCGGTTCTTCATAGTGAGCAATTGGTTCTAAATCCCATTGTTCACGCAAGGTAGAATACAACTCGAATTTGCCGGAGGGAGTTTGGAACCCCGGTTTTTTATCCGGCCGCAGCAGTCCCCGTTCAAAACGCCTATAAGGCGTACTGGGATGCCCCTCCGGCGGGAAAGCCCACCCCTTTTCCTGCAGCTCTTTAAAGGTCATTCCGGAAGGTTTTAGGATGTCGTCAAAGACTTCGTGCAACGTATTATATTTAAAATCAGGGTCAAGGCGCTTAGCCAACTCAAAGTTGATTTCCGCGTCCGATTTACATTCCTCGACATCAAGGACTTTATTAATCGTTTGCAGCGGAATCCACCAGGACCTTATGCTATCCTTCTCCAAAAAAGAAGTTGCCGGCAACACAATATCCGCCATTTGGGCCGTCGGGGTCATAAAGAGGTCTACTACCGCCACAAAGTCCAGTTTCTTTAAAGCGTCCCGCCACTTTATAGGGTCCATTCCAATACCCGCCAAAGGGTTGGTCGTTTGCAGCCACATACCTTTAATGGGATAAGGATCTTCCGAAAAAATTTGATCGATGACTAAATCCGTATGAGCCCGCCAGATAAATTTACCGATAGGCCCGTACTTGTCTACACCGATACGTTTTTTATCAATTTCTTTTGATTTCAACTTAATAGTGCCCTTTGCACCGGGAAGAGCGTAAGCAACAGCGTCAAACGCATACCGGGAAATGACATTGCCGCCGGGGATGTCAAGATTCCCGGTTATCGCCCATAAATCGGCGATAGCCTGGGTAGTGGGAGTTATGGCCGGAGTCATATCAATAGGTTCACCCCAGTGTATGGCCGCCGGATTACTTTTTGCGTAAAGAAGCGCCGCTTCCTTGATATCTTTAGCAGGCACCAGAGTAATTTCCTCTACTCTATCCAGCGGGTACTCATTGACCTGTTGACAGAAAGCATCCCAAACCGTCTGGCAAATTACCTTTGTGCCGTCAGCCAACAACACCTCATAATTGCCTGATAAAACAGAACGAACTCCAATTGCCTTATATTCCACCAACTCAGTATCCCAAACCACCGGCTGATCACTTGCGAGGTCCCAGACAACATAATTATCAGCCGACTGCCGGGCATCGATTTCATTCGCTTTAAGCAACTTACCGGTATCGCAGCGAATCAGATGAGGAGCGTTGGTCCAGTCTTCGACAAACTTGCGATCATATAGGCCTTCACTGATAATAACGTGCAAAAAGCCCATTGCCAAGGCTCCATCCGTACCCGGTCTGAGCCGGAGCCAATGTTCGGCCCGAGAAGCAAACCAGGATAGCCTTGGATCAATACAAATAATCTTGGTTCCCTTTTTCATCAGGTCAATAATCCAATGACCAAACACATTATCGGGACAAGAAGACGGAATGTTATAACCCCAGATAACAATACACTCGGGTTTTTTATACCGGGGGTCTTCATAGCGTTCCGGCAACCATTGCGACGCGTCCATAATACAATAATCGCCCTGTACCGTTGTTACTGCGGCAATCCGAGGACTATAACAAGCCAGACCGCTAAGGGCGAACATGACATTAGGACTGCCGTATGCGTAGGCCAGCATGCATATCCAGGCCCCGATATCCCGGCCTGTTCCCATAGAAAAAATTACGCTTTCAGCCCCATACTCATCGCGAATTTTATTAAGCTTGCTCTCGATGAAATCAAACGCTTCTTCCCATGAAATTTCCTGCCACTTGTTTTCTCCCCGCTCGCCCACCCTCTTTAGCGGACGTTTGAGTCTGTCGGGATGGTATACATATTGGGTCATTGCTAAACACCGGGCGCATAAGCGCCCCTGATTCCAGGGATGATCGGGATCCCCCTCTATTTTTACCAATTTACCGTCCTCAATATGGGCCAGTACCCCGCACCCCCCATGACAGCCTGCCCCAGCCGACCATGCGGTGGTTTGAACAATTTTCCGTTTTTTGTCCATGCTAGCCTCTCCTCCCGCGCAATAGTCATAATATTATGTAAATTAATAATTTACCTCGTCCCTCCCGGTACTTTCCACCCCTTTCGCCGGCCTGCCATAGCTCTCCTGCTTTAAAAACAACTACATTTTGCATATAAAAATAAAAATCCCGCCCCTTCTATAGGGACGAGATTGTATTCCCGTGTTACCACCCAGCTTGTATTTCTACCACTTCAGATACGCAAGGCAACCACCTCGATATCCTATCCCGTTAACGGCGGCAGCCGGCAAAGCCTACTGGTGTGAACTACTCACAAGTTCAGTTTGCAGCTCCAAGGTGTATTCAGCGCCTACAATAGACCGGTTTGCACCTTCCACCGGCTCTCTGTGCAATTGATCGCACTTACTTTTCCTCATCATCACTTTACTATATATCATTTTGGTATAATATAGCATTGAGTAAATATTTTGTCAAGAGCCTCTTCTAGAATGAAAATTTACCACTAGCCGTTTTCTCCGAATCTGCCCACCTGCTATATTTTCACTACAGGAAATTTTCTATTTAGGTGGAATACCGGGTACTATAGGCACCTTTCGCCTAAAATTATATATACACATGGTGATGATACTATGAATCGCAGAAGTTTTTTACAAAAATCCTTTGCCATAAGTTCCGCTTTATGGCTTGGTCAGTATGCCTTATTCACATCGAACATCTTTGCAGCCGAGCCATTGGCTCATTTTCGCTATATCCGCAATGGCGTTGAGTCTAAACCGGAACACAACCAAGCCTACTTTTGGATGGAAATCGCAATCTCTAATGTATGTGAAATAGTAGAAACATCCTCTCCCAACTATTTTGAGTTTATAATAAAACAATGCAATGCCGGTAAATATGCCGGCCTTCTGTCACCCGACAATCCCTTTGTCAAAAGCATCGAGATAATAACCCAGAAAGCCGCTACCTGCCTTATCCGCTTTAACTTAAAAACAGATACTTCCCCGGAACTAAGGTACTCACTTGAACCACAAATTATTTTCAAAGGTGCCTATTGTCTACGGATAGATATTGGGTTGTTTAGCGCCGCAACTGCCATCAAAGAGTCCCAACTAAAGGTGCAAGAGTCGAATCTGGCATTTAGCCCTTTAGCGACACGGGCGGCAACGGATTTACTGGTAATCCACCATATTGGACTGACCGACGCGGAAGTATCCGCCGCTACCGTTCATCAATGGCATCTAGCCAACGGCTGGGCAGGAATTGGCTACCATTATGTAATTCATAAAAATGGCAACATGGAACGGGGACGCCCCCGAGAAGCCGTTGGTGCGCACACACTCCACCACAATGAAACATCGATCGGCATTAACCTTGTAGGTAACTTTGAAGAAGCTGTTCCCACCGACGCGCAAATAGATACAGCAGCCAAACTCGTGGCCGCCTTGTGCCATATTTACACACTCTCTCCCGACGAAACCACACTGCTTGGACACAGAGATTTGAATGATACCCTATGCCCCGGAAAGAGTTTATACGAATTATTGCCACAGCTCCGCGAAAAAGCCCTAAACTATTGGGAAAAATAGTACGTTTATTTGAGTTTACGCGACAACTAAGCAAGGCAATGTTTGACAATTTATATATAACTTTGATACTATTAGATACACATACTTCCGAAAGGTGATGCCCTATGTCGCTCAGTCATACCCTGCTCGGTCTCTTATCCTATGAACCCATGACCGGCTATCAATTAAAACAAGTCTTTGAGTCCTCCATAAATCATTTCTGGCACGCACACATGAGCCAGATTTATCGTGAACTTGGCCAAATGGAGACCAAAGGCTGGGTATCGTATCAAATCGAACCGCAAGAAGGAAAACCTGATAAAAAAATATATTCGATTACCGATGAAGGTAGAAAAAACTTCACGCGATGGTTGAAGGACTTTCCCGAAAATCCGGAATCCCCTCACAAGAATGAATTCTTAGCCCGAATTTTTTTTGCTTCCAACATGGATTTGTCCGATTTAGCCTTCGAATTTAAGCGCTACTTGCGCAAACAACAAGAGCAACTGGAATTTTACCAGAATCTTGAGAATGTTAATAAAGAACACCATGCTCATGGCGATTCCGATACCCCGTTCTGGCATATGGCACTCCGGTTGGGAATCAAATCCACCGAGTCCGCCATCGACTGGGCCCAAGAATGCCTGGAAACCATCCATTCCATGGAACAGAAAAAACAAACGCCCGCAGCACCAAAATAAATCATCACCTTCCATAAGAGAGACTTATGTAGATTTGCTATTTTTTTAATCCCGCCATGCGTTTAGCGGTAAACGCATGGCGGGATTAGTCTTTAATACAGTTATTACTCCATTTAATTAGCGAAGCAAATATATCTTTTAGGTTATTCCCTTTCTCTGTCATTGAGTACTCAACACGTGGCGGAACTTCAGGATAGACAGTTTTTGTTATTACTCCGTTACGTTCTAATTCATATAGCCGGAGAGATAATGTCTTAGGACTTATTCCTAGTAAAGCTTTTTGTAATTGACTAAATCGTTTCGTACCGTCATAGAGATTCCATAAAATTAAAAATGTCCATTTGCTCCCTATAACAGAAAGAGTTTTCTCCAGTGCAGAACTGCATTTCTCACAAGTACAGCATTTATCCATAGTTTCCTTCTGAACAGTAGCTTCAATATAAGTAACTACTTCCATATTTATAGTAATAGATATAGAATCAATATAACACAAAATGTAAAAATATTGGAGGATAAAAATGTTTCAGAAAAAGTTAATTTATTTATTTGTATTTGATGGGTTTGCCGATTGGGAGGCCGCATATGCAACCGCCGAAATTAGTAAAAGCAAGAAATACCAAGTAGTTACCTTTGCTTTAGAAAACAAACCAATCATTAGTATGGGAGGGTTACGTATCTTACCAGACATAACGGCAGGC